>Ga0207828_100053_pt1 | contig 182490 bp, 157 predicted proteins | sample TtaePargueraPR_11_FD_187276 | JGI IMG/M metagenome (GOLD analysis project Ga0207828, IMG submission 187276) | Aerobic enrichment media microbial communities from Bioluminiscent Bay, La Parguera, Puerto Rico - Tt and P2 (3) (SPAdes) | ecosystem: Environmental > Aquatic > Marine > Unclassified ... | reverse complement strand
CGGGTGAGCGACGATGCTGAGTGCGTGCGCCGCTGGGCGCTGGCGGGAGAGGGTATTGCCTATAAATCTCGGCTGGATATTCAGGCAGACCTAGAGGCAGGCCGCTTGGTGGCGCTGTTGGCTGCATTTCCTACCGAGCCCGCGCCGCTGTATCTGGTCTGCCCGCATCGGCTGTCGCTCACGCCCGCCGTAGTCGCGCTGAAAGACTTTCTGATCGAACGGTTACAAGAGGATGCCAAGTGAAGAGCATCATCTATCCTCGAGGAGCTCGCTATGTTTGCAGGGTTTGAAAAACAGATGCGCCGTGTGAACGGCGTCGATATTGCCTACCGCATGGGGGGCAGTGGCCCGGCGTTGCTGCTGCTTCACGGCCATCCGCAGACCCATGTGATTTGGCACAAGGTAGTGGATACGCTTGCCCAGCACTTCACGGTGATTGCCGCCGACCTGCGCGGCTACGGCGACAGCGGTAAGCCGGACGATGACCCCAAGCACCTCAATTACGCCAAGCGCACCATGGCCGCCGATATGGCTGAATTGATGAGCGCGCTTGGGTTTGAGCGTTTCAAAGTACTGGCCCACGACCGTGGCGCGCGGGTGGCGCATCGTTTAGGCGTTGATCACGCCGAGCGGGTCGAGCGGATGGTGCTGTTAGATATCGCCCCGACGCTGGCGATGTATCGCGGCACGAATGAAGCGTTCGCATGCAGCTACTGGCACTGGTTCTTTCTGATTCGCCCTCAGCCACTGCCAGAAATGCTGATTCAAGCCGACCCCGCCCAGTATCTACAAAGCGTGATGGGCGCTCGCAGCGCGGGCATGGCGCCCTTCGCCCCAGCAGCGCTGGCGGAGTACGAGCGCTGCCTGGCACTTCCCGGCACGGCCACCGGTATCTGCGGCGACTACCGCGCCAGCGCCACCATCGACTTGGAGCACGACCAGGCGGATATCGACGCGGGGGTAAAACTCTCCTGCCCGATCAACGTGATGTGGGGTGCCGAAGGGGCGATTGAAGCCTGCTTCGATGCCTTGGCTGAATGGCGCAAGGTAGCGACGCAGGTAGAGGGTAAGGCGTTGTCCTGCGGGCACTACATTGCCGAGGAGGTTCCTGACTTGCTGCTGGAGGAGGCGCTGTCGTTTCTACACCACGATGAATGACATTAGGTGCTAGCAGTACCGATCATCGCGTCGGTTCTGCTAGCGCTACTCTTAACGTTCCATGCTGCTGACGATCAGTGCCGCATTGACGCCACCAAAACCAAACCCGTTGCACAATACATGCTGAGTGGCGTGCTGATGCGCCGACGTGACGAAGGTCAAATCTTGCATATCCTCGTCGCACGCCTCCAGGTTAATGGTGGGCGGGAGTTGCTGATGCCGGAGGGCCAGGACGGAAAAAATACTCTCTATGCCGCCGGCTGCGCCCAACAAGTGGCCTGTGGCGGCTTTCGTGGCCGATATGGGAATAGCGGGCAAGCGCTCACCGAATACGTTGCGCAATGACGCTATTTCAGCCCGATCGCCAACGGGTGTGGAGGTGGCGTGGGCATTGATATGGTCAATCGCATCAGGATCTAGTTTGGCCATCCCTAGCGCCGCTTGGATCGCGGCGGCTGCGCCAGATCCATCTTTTGGACCTGCCGTCAGATGGTAGGCGTCCGCGCTGGTACCGTAACCGCTAATCACTGCTAAAGGCGTGGCGCCCCGTGCCATCGCATGGTCAAGGGGTTCGATCACCATGACGCCAGCGCCTTCTCCCATGACGAAACCATTACGGGCGTTATCAAACGGCCTGGAAGCACGCTCCGGGGCGTCTGATTCAGTGGAAACGGCCTTTAAAGCATTAAAGCTGGCGAGCGAAAGCGGATCAATACATGCTTCAGCCCCGCCGACGAGGGCGACATCGGCTTCGCCATTGCGGATGATGCGCATGCCGTCGCCAATCGCCTGTAGTCCTGCGGCGCACGCCGTTACCGGACACCCCAAGGGGCCTTGAAATCCATAGCGAATGGAGAGATTACCAGCGGCCAAATTGGCCAGAAATGCGGGCACCGTGAAGGGGGTGATTTTACGATAGCCGCGCTCGACCAGCGTCCTTTGCGCTTGTGTGATGGTAGGAAAGCCGCCAATACCAGAGCCAATGATGGTAGCCGTTCGGCGTTTTTGCGACTGCTCGACGGGGAACCAATCGGCCTGCGACAGTGCCTCTTGGGCGGCTGCTAACGCGTACAGGCTGAACAGGTCCATTTTGCGCTGCTCTTTGGGGTCGGCGATGGCACTCAAGTCAACGCCGCCGCTGGGGTCCTGGTGAATGCTTGGTACCGTCCCAGCAATTTTGATCGGGATATTGCTGGTATCGAAGCGGTCAATGGTGCTGATGCCAGACTGGCCGTCAACCAGGCGCTGCCAGCTTTTATGGACGCTGTTGCCTAGCGGGCTGACCATGCCCATGCCGGTAATCACAATAGGTGACTGCATAAGTGACTCCTGAATCAGTAGTGTGGTCACCCTAGCAATGGGCAGTATATGATCAAGATAATATTTAGCTGACGCACGATGAGGTGAGTATGCCTTACCCCAAGAGCCATAAATCGAAAACCAAAGAGCGCATTTTGGCGTCGGCGACCGAGCTATTCAGCCGCAACGGGTTTCAGAAGGTATCGATTGGCCAGATCATGAAGCTGGCGAAGATGACTCACGGCGCCTTTTATGCCCATTTCGCGTCAAAAGAGGCCCTCTACCATGAATCCGTACGCCTGACCATCGATAACAGTCGGGCCGCTAGACTGGTAAAAGGCCCTCTTTCGTTAAAGCACCTGACCGAATTAGTCGATAATTACTGCAATCTCCAAGAGCTGGAAGCGAAGCATAAGCCTGGGCCCGAGGCGGTGCTGTTCAATGAAATAGGCAGTGAAAAAGCCGAAATCCGCACCCTGTTCGAAGCGTCTTACATGAGTATGAAAAAGATGCTCGAAACGCGGTTGATGGCGCTTAGCAAGTTGAAACAACTTCCATTTGCCGCTGATCGCAACGCGATTGCGGATAAGTCGCGGGTAATATTGGCATCTCTAGTGGGAGCCGTGGCGATTGCGAAAAGTCTACCTAGCGAGGCAGAGCGCAAGCAGGTGTTGATCGCCACACAGCGCCAGATTCTACTCATGCTCGGGATCAGTGACACCGAGGCCGAGCGTATGTTGCAAGCGCAGTAAGACGTTACCCTCCTGAACGGATCGCCAGGATGCTGCTATGGCCGGCTCTGCCATTGGCACATAACGGCAGCCGGTGATTTAGGCGGTGGCCCAAGACGAGGCGGGCAAAAAACTGGATAATGGCCGCCATTCGCCTGATGCGTTGGCGCTCAGGCACACTCATTATTCTGGACGCCCGCCCATGGAAATCAAAGTCAACTACCTCGACAACCTCCGCCTGGAGTCCAAGTTCGACGATTTTACGGTCATCTCCGACCAGCCGATTCGCTACAAGGGCGACGGCTCGGCCCCCGGCCCGTTCGACTACTTCCTGGCCTCGTCGGCCATGTGTGCCGCTTACTTCGTCAAGGTGTACTGCAACGCGCGAAATATCCCCACCGAGAACATTCGCCTCTCGCAAAACAACATCGTCGACCCGGAAAACCGCTACAAGCAGATTTTCAAAATCCAGGTCGAGCTGCCGGAGGATATCTCGGAAAAGGATCGCGAAGGCATCCTCCGCTCCATTGACCGCTGCACGGTGAAGAAGGTCGTGCAGACCGGCCCGGAATTTCAGATCGAGGTGGTCGAGAACATCGACGAGGATGCTCAGGCGCTGCTGATGGGCGCGCCGGAAGGAGGCTGCACCTACATCGAAGGAAAAGACCTACCGCTGGAGCAGACCATTGCCAACATGAGCGGTATTCTGGCCGACCTCGGTATGAAGATCGAGATTGCCTCCTGGCGCAATATCGTGCCCCACGTGTGGTCGCTGCATATCCGCGATGCGGCGTCCCCCATGTGCTTTACCAACGGCAAAGGCGCGACCAAAGAGAGCGCGCTTTGCTCGGCGCTGGGCGAGTTCATCGAACGCTTGAGCTGCAACTTCTTCTACAACGATCAATTCTTCGGTGAAGAGATCGCGGGCAGCGCGTTCGTACACTATCCCAATGAGAAGTGGTTCAAGCCCGGCCCGAATGACGAGCTGCCCGCCGAGATTCTCGACGAGCACTGCCTGGCGATTTACAACCCCGAAGGCGAGCTTGGCGGCTCGCACCTGATCGATACCAACTCGGGCCGCGAAGACCGGGGCATCGTCTCGCTGCCGTTCGTGCGCCAGAGCGATGGCGAAACGGTCTACTTTCCCTCCAACCTGATCGAGAACCTGTTCCTCAGTAACGGCATGAGTGCGGGCAACACCCTGGTGGAAGCTCAGGTGCAGTGTTTATCTGAAATTTTCGAGCGGGCGGTGAAGCGTGAGATCCTCGAGCAGGAGCTGACCCTGCCCGACGTACCCCAAGAAGTGCTGGCCAAGTACCCCAGTATCGTCGAGGGCATTAATGCCCTGGAAGCTCAGGGCTTCCCCGTGCTGGTGAAGGATGCCTCCATGGGTGGGCAGTTCCCGGTGATGTGCGTGACGCTGATGAACCCGCGCACCGGCGGGGTATTCGCTTCCTTCGGTGCCCATCCCAGTTTCGAAGTGGCGCTGGAGCGCAGTCTGACCGAGCTGCTCCAGGGCCGCAGCTTTGAAGGCCTGAACGACCTGCCGCTGCCGACCTTCAACTCGCAAACGGTGTCCGAGCCGAACAACTTCGTCGAGCACTTCATCGACTCGGTGGGCGTGGTCTCCTGGCGTTTCTTCAGTGCCAAGCCTGATTTCGAGTTCAGCGAGTGGGACTTCTCCGGCAGCAACGAAGAGGAAGCCGAGACCCTGTTCGGCATTTTCGAGGAGCTGGGGGCCGAAGTATACATGGCGGTGCACGAAGACCTGGGCGCACCGGTATGCCGTATTCTGGTGCCGGGCTACTCCGAGGTGTACCCCATCGAAGACCTGATTTGGGACAACACCAACAAGGCGCTGGATTACCGCGAAGATATCCTCAACCTGCACCGCCTGGACGACGAGCAGCTCACTGACCTGGTCGAGCGGCTGGAAGAGAGCCAGATGGACGACCACGCCGATATCATCACGCTAATCGGCATCGAGTTCGACGAGAACACCGTGTGGGGCCAGCTGACCATTCTGGAGCTCAAACTGCTGGTCTACCTGGCCCTGCAACGCCATGAAGAGGCGCTGGATTGCGTGCAGATTTTCCTCCAGTACAACGACAACACCGTCGAGCGCGGCCTGTTCTATCAAGCCGTGAACGCGGTGCTGGAAATTGCCCTGGACGACGAGCTGGCGCTGGAGGACTACCTGCCCAACTTCAAACGCATGTTCGGCGAAGCCACCATGGAAGCCGTCGTCGGTTCGGTAGACGGCACGGTACGCTTTCACGGCCTCACGCCCACCAATATGCAGTTAGAGGGCTTGGATCGCCACCAGCGCCTGATCGAAAGCTACAAGAAGCTTCACGCAGCCCGAGCGGCTAAAGCGGGTCTCTAACGGCGTTTATCGGTGAGTAACGACAGCGGTGCGCGGCTCCTTGGCCCGCACCGTTTTTTTATGTGATGCACTCTGGTGCAGCAATTGGCGCAGTGAGTGCAACCAACTGCACCGCTGCGCCAAATTTCATCCCGCCCTTGGCTTGGTACAACACTCTCCGCGCATCCCAATAGCACAAAGACGCGGTCGTTAACGACGCAACTTACAACATAACGCTCAATAATAACGCGGAGAGTACTCCATGCTCGATATGCTCAATGACCTCCTCTGGGGGAAGGTATTACTTGTTTTACTGGTGGGAGTGGGGATCGGTTTTACCGTTGCCTCCCGCTTCGTACAGTTTCGCTATTTTGGTGAAATGTTCCGCATCCTGGGCACAGGACAAGCCTTCAAGCGTAACCAGCACGGCCACTTGAGCTCGTTCCAGGCGCTGGTGCTGTCGGTGGCGGGTCGTGTGGGTGGCGGCAACATTGCCGGTGTGGCCGTGGCGATTACGCTGGGCGGTCCTGGGGCCATTTTCTGGATGTGGCTCGTCGGCCTGATGGGCATGGCCACCAGCTTTCTGGAGTGTACGCTGGCGCAAACCTATAAAGAGGCCGAGGGCGACGGCACCTATCGTGGCGGCCCGGCGTACTACATCGTCAAAGGCCTGGGCAAGCAGTGGCGCTGGCTAGCGGCGTTCTACTCGGTTCTGCTGCTGATTACCTTCGGTTTTGCCTTTACAGCTCTACAGTCCTATGCGGTTGCCACGTCCTTTGGCGATGCCTTTGGCGTGCCGGTGCTGTACAGCGGTATCGCGCTGGCCATGCTGGTGGGGCTGATCATCTTTGGCGGTATCAAGCGGATTGCCCGAATTTCCGAATTTTTGGTGCCGTTCATGGCCGTGGGGTACATCGCCGTGGCGCTGCTGGTCATTGCGTTGAACATCACTGAGATTCCTGGCGTGATCGCGCTGATCGTGAAGAGCGCCTTTGGTTTGGAGCCGCTGGTGGGCGGCGGTATTGGCGCGGCCATCATGATGGGCTTGAAGCGCGGCCTGTTCTCCAACGAAGCGGGCTTGGGCAGTGCGCCCAACGTGGCCGCCGTTGCCTACGTGCCGCACCCGGCCAACCAAGGGATCGTTCAGGCGTTCTCGGTGTTTATCGACACTGTCATCATCTGTTCGGCCACGGCGTTTCTGATTCTGCTTAGTGGCGTGTATGACCCGGCTGCTGGTGCGGGTGTCGAAGGTATTGCGTTGACCCAAGCTGCTCTGGCAGACCATGTGGGTGAGTGGGGCCGCACCTTCGTGAGCCTAGCGCTGCTGCTGTTTGCCTTCAGCACCATTTTGTACAACTACTACCTGGGCGAAAACAGCCTGAACTTCTTCAGCCGTGATAACCAGAATCTGTTCAACGCCTTCCGCGTGGCCATCGTGCTGCTGGTGTGCTGGGGCGCGACGACTGACCTAGGCACCGTGTTCGGTTTTGCCGACGTCACCATGGGCCTCTTGGCGGTCGTTAACCTCGTGGCGCTCATTCTGCTGTTCAAATGCGGTCTGCGCATTATGAAGGATTTTGACAGCCAGCGCCGTCAGGGCATCGAACAGCCGATTTTCGACGCCAACCAGCACCCGGATCTCGACCTGGACCCCAAAGCGTGGGAGCTGGAGCCCCAAGAGGCCGAAGCGCTAAAACAGCGCCTGGAAAGTGCGCTAGCGAAGTAAGTTCGCTTCTGTTCAGCTCATAAGGAGAACCCATGCCCCGCGTCCTCATTCTCTATACGGGCGGCACCATCGGTATGCAACCCTCGCCCCAAGGGTACGTGCCCAGTGCGGGGCTGGCCGAGCGCTTGGCGGCGCACTTGACCGTAGGTGATCCTTATCGGCTGCCTGTCTTCGAGGTGGTTGAAATACAGCCACTGATCGACAGCGCCGAGCTGATGCCCGAGGCGTGGAATCGCCTCGTGGCCGTGCTGGAAACGCACTGGCAGCGTTACGATGCGTTCGTCATCCTGCACGGTACCGATACCATGGCCTACAGCGCGGCGGCGCTGTCGTTCATGCTCGGTGCGATTAACAAGCCGGTGCTCTTCACCGGCTCCCAAATTCCGCTGGGTGAGCCAAGAAGTGACGCGCTGAACAATGTGGTCAGCGCATTACAGCTAGCGGCTCATCCGGCAACGCCCTGCGAAGTGAGTCTGCTCTTTCATGACCGGCTACTGCGCGGCAATCGCGCCCGTAAGGTGCGCACGCAAGGTCTGGATGCCTTCGATTCTCCCAATTTCCCCTGGCTGGCCGAGATCGGCATTGACATCACCTTTCCCCAGCCCTCGGCGCTGCTTAGTGGGGAGCCTAACTTTGCTCCCCTTCAGCTAGACGATGAAGCGGTGGCGGTACTGCCGCTGCATCCAGGAATGTCGCTACGGCGCGCTAAAGCGCTGCTGGAAGATACCACGCTCAAAGGAGTGGTGATCTCAAGCTACGGTGTGGGCAATCCGCCAAGCTTTGAGGGTGAACTGCTAAACGCCATGAAAGCCGCTAACGAACGGGGTGTGGCGCTGCTCAACGTGACTCAGTGTGCCCAAGGTAACGTCGTGCAAGGCGCCTACGCCACGGGGGCGGCGCTCAATCGAGCGGGCGTGATCGCCGGTGGGGATATCACGCTGGAAGCTGCGGTCGCTAAGCTCACCGTACTGCTAGGCCGTGGGCTTTCGGGGCCCGCACTGCGTATGGCGCTGAGTGCGTCCATTCGCGGCGAAGCAACGGCCCGTTAAGGGGACGTTACGCTTAAGGCGGTTACGGTCAGTAAGATCATCCCCATCCCGACCATTTGAATGAACGCCAGACTTTCCCCCAACACCGCCACACCAAACAGCGTGGCGGTGACCGGCTCGACCATAGCGACCATAGATGCCAAGGCCGGTGCGGCATGTTTGATGCCAATTACGTAGAGCAGAAACGACAACCCCGCCCCTAAAATACCCAAGGCCACAAACAATGGAAGCTGCGGCGCGCTGATCACGCTAACCGTTTGTGAAAGATCGGCGGGGACTAGTAGCACGGCGGCCAGTACCGTAAAGGCAATCGCAAGCACGGCGGGAGGGCTGCCATAGGGGGCGGCGTATTTGAAACCAAAAATGAACAGCGCGTAGGAGAGTCCCGCCAGCAAGCCAGTGACCACACCCAGCGGTGATAGCTCATTGGCACCGATGGCATAGAGCCTGGTGAGCAGCACTACTCCCACCATGACTAGTGCAATGGCGAGCCACTTCGACGCAGTCGGTCGCTCGAGTTTCAGTATAAACGAGGCGAGGTAGACAAATACCGGGGCGCAGTACATCAACGTCGCCGCCACCGCCACGCTGCCGTAGTCGATACTGAGAAAATAGAAGGTGAAATTGCCCGCCACTCCCAAGCCTGCTACCACCGACCAACACCATAGCGAGCGGCTGGACAAGCCACGATCACCGCGCTGCATTGCAAGCCAACCCAGCGCGAAGACTAGGCCAATGAAGCCGCGATAAAACGAAACGACGGCAGCATCCCAGCCGCTGTCTAATAAGATGCCCGCGATGCCTCCGGAAATCCCCCAGAAGAGTGCCGCGAGCGCAATCCATAGCGTGCTGGCGCCTGGCATGTGTCACCTTTCGTCCGTGAATGGTATGACGTGGCTTTGAAAGGTAGATGCCGAACATTCAGAACGAAAGCGCTAGGCTCGCTTCTTAACTTAACCAAAGAACCAATAGCATACGAAAACGGCGGTGGTGATGCCTGCCGCGTCGGCTATCAACGCGCAGCCAAGACCATGACGAATGCGTGTAATGCCCACCGCGCCGAAGTAAACCGCCAGCACGTAAAACGTGGTTTCGGTGCTGCCTTGGAAGGTCGCGGCCAGTAGCCCAGGAAAGCTATCGACCCCAAAGGTGTTCATGGTTTCGATCATCATGGCACGGGAGCCACTGCCAGAAAGCGGTTTCACAAAGGCGGTGGGCAGCGCATCCACGAAGCGGGTATCCCAGCCAATGCCCTCCACCAGCCAGCGGATACCGCCAAGCCCGGCATCCAGCACGCCGCTGGCGCGCAGCACACCCACCGCGACCAGCATGGCAATCAGGTAGGGCAGTAGGGTGATGGTAAAGCTCAGGCCCTCTTTAGCCCCTTCGATAAAAGCGTCGTACACCTTGACGCCGCGTAGCGCCCCAACCATCAAGAACAGTATCACGATGCTAAATAGCGTTAGGTTGCCGACCAGAGTAGACGCTGCCGCCAGTGCCTGGGCGGACATCCCGGCGAGTGTGGTCATCAGCAGGCCCAGCGCGAGTGCTGCGGCTAACAGATAGGCCAACACCACCGGCTGCCATAGTTTCAAGCGCTGCATGATCGCCACGGCTAACAGCCCTGCCAGACTGGAGGCGCTTGTCGCCAACAGGATCGGTAGAAAGACCAGCGTTGGCTCGTCCGCCCCTTGCTGGGCACGGTAAATGAAGATCGTGACGGGCAGCAGGGTCAGCGACGAGGTGTTCAGTACAAGAAACAGAATTTGCGCATTGCTGGCGGTATCGCGGCTGGGGTTCAGGGTTTGCAGCGAGTGCATCGCCTTGATGCCAATCGGCGTCGCAGCGTTGTCCAGCCCCAGAATGTTAGCGGCAAAGTTCATGCTGATCAGGCCCATGGCTGGGTGGCCGCGGGGCACCTCGGGCATCAATCGGCAGAACAGCGGGTCGAGCACTCGCCCCAGCAGGCGTATCAAGCCCGCCTTTTCGGCAATGGCCAGAAACCCCAGCCACAGCGTCATGGTGCCCAGCAGCACCAGAATGATATCGACGCTGACCTTCGCCATATCGAACAGCGACTGCACTAGGCGGGCAAACACCTCGCTGTCGCCACCCACCAGCCACTGCCAAAGCGATGCCGCAAAGGCGGCAATGAAAAAACTTAACCAAATTCCGTTGAGCATGGCGGGTGGGCGTCCTTGGTGATGAATAAAGCAGAGCACTTGCTGCGTATCCTACCCAAGGAGCGCCCGTACGCGCTAACCCGACAGCGAAAGAAAAAACAGTATCAGCGGAGGCGACAGCAGCGACAGGATAAAACCGCTAACCACCGCAATCGGCACGCAGGCCACGCCGCCGTGCTGCTGTATGACGGGCAGTGTGAAGTCCATGGAGGTGGCCCCGCCGTAGCCAATTGCTAGCGCGGTGTGGCGGTGAATGACCAAGGGAATCAAAATGAACGCCAGCAGCTCGCGGGTGAGGTCGTTGAAGAACGCCACGCCGCCCATCAAAGGGCCGAGCTGGTCGCCAATCAGGATGGCCGACAGCGAGTACCATCCAAACCCAGAAGCCAGGGCCAATCCTTCGTTCCAGCTCAGCGAGAGCAGCGGCGCGGCGGCCAGTCCCGCCAGCAGCGAGCTCAGCGCCAGCGTGATGGCAATGGCAAGCCCCAAGCGGTTTAGCAAAATCTGCTTCAACGGCATGCCGGAGTTGCGTAACTGGCAGCCAATCAACGCCAGCAGCAGATAGAGCACCCACTCCGCCAGCCGGTCAGCCGTGGTGAATAGCGCCTCGCCAACCCTAGGCCCCAGCAGCAGACCTGCAGTGACACCCGCGGCGACCACTCCCACTAACATTAACGAGCCCTGCATCGCGGCGAGTTTACTGGTGGGGGCATCTTTCACCACTGGCGAGCCGCCCGCGCTGAGTCGTACCCGCCGTGACAGCCACCATAGCGCCGCTAGGTTAAATAGGGTGGTCATGCTAAACAGCAGCAGGGCATTGCCCCCCAAACGAGAGAGCTGGCTGCCTAGGTTGTCGAGACCGGCAAGGCTGATGCCCATCAACAGCAGGATCACATATACCGAGCCGCTAACGGCTCGGTTGATCAGGTCGAGTAAAGTCGATGAGCCAACGCGTACCAAGTAGCCCAACAACAGCGGCAGTAAAACGATCAATAGGCCAGACAGCATTTAGGGCGCGTTATCCTCGGCAGGGGTGAACTGGGTCATGGTGAGCGTCGTTTGTCGGCGCCCCTCTTTTTCATAGGTGGCTGAGAGGATGAGACCCGGCCAGTCAGGATGGAAGTTGATCAGCAAATGCCGATCGGGCTTTTCAGCATCGATCAGCGTGACCTGCTTGGCGTCGAACTCACCGGCAGGCACACGGGCTGTAGTGGGCTCGTTCACGAAGTACTGGAAGTGTTCGTCGCGCCCACGGTGATCCACGAAGTCGATATCGCAGGGGTTGCTCTCGGTGCAGCCTTCTGTGCCAGCCCGGCGGGAGAGGTCGAACAGGGCGGCTTGACGATCGATGGAGGGAATGTCGTCTTGGTTGAGCTGATAGCTGTCGCCGACGCCGAAGAGAGAGTAGCTGCTGTTATAAAGCAAAGAGTGTGTGTCGCCATCATCGATGTAGAAACGACTGCGCTCGTTACCTCGGGCGACGGCAATGGAGAAACTCATGTCGCTCAGCCAATGCGAGCCTTCATGCGTGAGCGTATGGGTAATGTTGGCGCTCGGCCAGCCGCGAATGTCAAGCCGGTAGTGCGCCTCGAATGGCTGAGGAGAGGCCAAGGAAGCGCTGTCATCGGCAAGCGCGGCGGCGCTGTTCGTCATCAGCGCGGCAGTCAGTGTAGCGCCCATTAGGCCGTGCCGTGTGTTACGAGCGAATGTGTGTTGCAAAGGCTCTTCCTCCCTACAGTGTGTCGTCCTAAGAGCCTTTAGCAAGCGCTTGGTTCCTTGGGTGAGTATAGCGAGCGGGCTACTTGCCGTCAGTAGCCCAGCTTGGGATCGACGGTGGCGACCGGCTCTCCTGCATCGAAGGCATGCAGGTAGGAGATGACCTGGTCGATGGCATCGTTCAGCGGTGTGGGGGCCGCCATGTGAGGCGTGACGATGACCTTGGGGTGTCGCCATAGCGGATGGTCAGCGGGCAAGGGTTCTTTATCGAACACATCCAGTAGCGCGCCGCGCAGATGGCCTGAACGCTCGTCCTGACCCAACGCATCGAGCAGCGCCTGTTCGTCGATCAGGCTACCGCGACCTGGGTTGATGACACTGGCCCCTTTAGGCAGTTGGGCCAGCCGCTCGCCGTCGAGAATGTGCCGGGTTGCCGCGGTGTCAGGCAAGATCGTCACCACGCTTTGTACTTGGCTCAACAGCTCGTTCAGGCCCTCATCGCCATGTAAGCAGCGCACACCGTTGATGTGCTTGGGCGTTCGGCTCCAGCCCAAAACGGGGAAGCCTGCTTGCTGGAGTGCACTGGCGACATGGCTACCGATGGCGCCCAGCCCTAATACGCCGACTGGCCAGTTTGCTTTATCCGGCACTATCTGGGGCTGCCAACGAGCGCTGGATTGTTGCGCAGCGTAACGGTCCATACTGCGATAAAAATACAGAACGCCGTAGAGCACATAGTCGGCCATCAGCTCGCTCATCCCGGCATCACGCAATTTGACGATGGGCACGTCTTTGGGTAGTTCAGGCGTCTTGAGCAAATGATCGACGCCGGCTCCCAGGTTGATAATCCCCTTCAGCTGGGTTTGTTCCTCGAAGAGATGCGCGGGCGCTTTCCACACCGCGAGGTAATCGGCATTGGCGCGCTCACTAGGGGGAGCGTCGCTCGTCACGACGTCCGCGTGGGGTAGCGCTTGGGCAATGGCGTTCTGCCACTGGGCCGCGTCGTCGATATGCACGACAATTTTCATATGATCTCCTCGTTATCTAGCCAATGCCGTCATTCACTATCATGGGTGAGAGTCTTACGAGTTCGCAACCCGTAGAGCGCCTTGTGCCAAGGAGTAAGAGCGCTGTTAACACCTCGATGTATACAACGTTAACGGCATATGAAATTTTTGTCATAAAGGTTTTGACCGGCAACCAAGGGTGGGTGCTAGTATCGGCTTAAGACGACATTGGCGGGCCAACAGCGGCGGTGGCCAGGTCGATCCTGTGGCCCAGTGCGGCATGTCCTTGCGGCTCGCGCTGGTTCTTAGTGATCTTTGATGGCGAGTTGCCCGATGACTGAGGTTTCCCTGCCTTTCACTCGTGAAGAGTATGCAAACCGCCTTTGGAAGGTGCGTACCGAAATGGCCGTTCGCGGCATCGATGTACTGATCGTCAGCGATCCCTCCAACATGGCGTGGCTAACCGGCTACGATGGCTGGTCGTTTTATGTTCACCAGTGTGTATTGGTAGGGCTGGAAGGCGAGCCGGTGTGGTTTGGGCGACGTATGGATGCCAACGGCGCGCTGCGCACCTGTTGGATTCATCCAGACAACATTACCTACTACCCGGATTACTACGTACAGAACCCCGACATGCACCCGATGGAGTATCTGGCGCAGTCGATCATGCCCGACCGCGGTTGGCACACCGGCGTGGTGGGTATGGAGATGGATAACTACTACTTCTCCGCCAAAGCCTACCAAAGCCTGCTCAAGGAGCTGCCCCACGCACGCTTTATGGATGCTAATGCGCTGGTCAACTGGTGCCGGGCGATCAAGTCACCGCAAGAAGTCGCCTATATGCGCGTGGCGGCCAAAATCGTCGAAGGTATGCACTCACGCATTCTAGAGGTGATCGAGCCAGGACTGCCGAAGAGCAAGCTGGTGTCTGAAATCTATCGCGTCGGTATCGAAGGTTTCGTGGACGAGAACGGCAAGGTGTTTGGTGGTGACTATCCGGCCATCGTACCGATGCTGCCCACCGGTAAAGACGCCGCTGCTCCACACTTGACCTGGGACGACACGCCTTTTCGCAGCGGTGAGGGCACCTTCTTCGAAATTGCCGGGGTGTTCAAACGCTACCATGCCCCCATGTCCCGGACCGTGTTTCTCGGCACGCCGCCCACCGACTTCATCCGCGCCGAGTCGGCCTTGCTGGAAGGCATCGAGCACGGCTTGGCAGTGGCCAAACCCGGCAACCGCACGGCCGATATTGCCATGGCGCTTGGGGCCGCGATGGACAAGTACGGCTTTGACCGCGGCGGCGCACGCTGTGGCTACCCCATCGGTATCTCCTACCCCCCCGACTGGGGCGAGCGCACCATGAGCCTGCGCCCGTCGGACGAAACGATTCTGCAGCCCGGTATGACGTTCCACTTCATGCCAGGCCTGTGGGTCGATGACTGGGGGCTGGAAATTACCGAAAGCATACTGATTACCGAAGACGGCTGCGAAACGCTGGCAAACTTCCCCCGCCAGCTATTCGTCAAGTAGCCGCGTGACAACACAAGGGACACACAATGACGCTTCAACCGAACTCACTGCGCCCAAGCCCTATTGCTGCCACCGTTGATTTCGACGCCGACGGCGTTCAGCACGGCTTTTTAAAACTGCCGATCTCCACCGATGAGTCGGCCTGGGGCGCGGTGATGATTCCCGTCACGGTGGTGAAAAACGGCGAAGGCCCCACGGCGCTGTTGACGGGGGGGAACCACGGCGATGAGTACGAGGGGATTACCTCCCTACTCAAGCTCTCTTCGACGCTCAAAGCAGAGGACGTGACCGGCCGCGTCATCATCGTGCCCTGCATGAATACCCCCGCGGTCATGGCAGGCAAGCGTACCTCGCCGATGGACAAGGGCAACCTGAACCGCAGCTTTCCCGGTGACCCCAACGGCACGGTGACTTCGCAAATCGCCGACTATTTCACCCGCGTACTGGTGCCCATGAGCGATGTGGTGCTCGATCTGCACTCCGGCGGCCGCACGCTGGATATCCTGCCGTTTGGTGCCTCTCATGTGTTGGATGACAAACAGCAGCAGCAGGCCGCCTTGGAAGGTGCCAAGGCCTTTGGTGCGCCTTACGCCATGGTGATGTTCGAGCTGGATGCCGAAAAGCTGTTCGACACTGCCTGCGAGCGCCAGGGCAAAGTGTTTGTAGCCACTGAGCTGGGCGGCGGCGGCACCTCTACACCGCAAAGCATCGCCATTGCCGAGCGTGGCGTACGCAACTTCTTGATTCATTACGGCCTAGTAGCGGGTGATGTTGAGATGCCCGAAGGTGGGCAGATGTACCTCGATATGCCAGATGCCAGCTGCTACGTGCAGAGCCAACACTCCGGCGTGTTGGAACTGTTAGTGGCCCTGGGGGATGAAGTGAAGAAGGGTCAAACCATCGCCTATGTCTACGACATGACCCGCAGCGGCACGGCTCCGGTGGCCTACCAAGCTGAGCGTGACGGCATTCTCATGGCTCGCCGTGCGCCGTCACTGATCAATATGGGGGATACCCTGGCGGTGATCGCCGATGTTGTCGAACGCCTGGAGGCGTAGCCCCCGGCATGATGAAACTGGACCGTTTTGATCTCAAAATCCTTGATATCCTCTCTCGGGATGGGCGAATCACCAAATCCAAACTGGCCGAGGCGATTAACCTGTCCGTCAGCCCCTGCTGGGAACGGGTGAAGCGCCTTGAAAAAGCTGGGGTGATCGAGGGCTACACCGCGCGCATCAATGCCGACGTGTTGGTGCCGCGTAACCCCGTGTGGGTGCAGATCGAACTCAAACAGCACAACGCCGATAGCTTTGCGCGCTTCGAAGCCCTGGTGATGCAAACCCCCGAAGTGACCGAGTGCGTGGCCGTCGGCGGCGGGGTGGATTATCTGGTCAAGTTCGAGGCCCGCAGCATCGACAGCTATCAGCGCCTAATGGATAAGTGGCTGGTCTCCGAGGCGGGCATCGAGCGTTACTTCACCTATATCGTGACGAAAACGGTCAAGCATCAGCCCATCGGCATCGATACCAGCGCCGCACTGTAGCTACGTTTATGGGCTGCCAAAAAAAACCGATTTAAATCGTCCTGCCACAAAAAAAGTGCCGGAAATCTCCGGCGCTTTCGAAAACACTTCGTGATGGTTCTCCCTTACGCTAGGCACATAGATTCCACACGGCCTTAACCGCCGTTAATGGCTCTTTCGATGTACACGGTGTGTCGCCGTTGGCTGGCTTCACCGTACTGGCTGCACCTGGGGAGATACTCATGACCACACTATCCACCACGCTCGTGAAACGTCTGGAAGATCCGCGCCTGTTTCGCCAGTACGCCTATGTGAATGGCAAATGGACCCATGGCGAGGGTGGCCGCGAAGAAGCGGTGGTTGACCCCGCGACGAATGAGGCCATTGGTCATATTCCTCTGCTAGAGGCGGCTCAAATCACCGCGGCGGTGGACGCAGCGGAAGCGGCCTTCGTCCACTGGCGCGCCCTGCGCGCCGATGAGCGTTGCGAACGCCTGCTGGCGTGGTACGACTTGATTCAAGCCAACCGTGAAGACTTGGCCACTATCATGACGCTGGAGCAGGGTAAACCGCTGCCGGATGCTCGTGGTGAGGTGGAGTACGGTGCCAGCTTCGTGCGTTGGTTCGCCGAAGAGGGCAAACGCACCTACGGCGAAACCATCCCAAGCCACATTCCCAATGCATCGCTCGGCACCATCAAGGAGCCGGTGGGCATTGCGGCGATGATCACACCCTGGAACTTCCCGCTGGCGATGATCACCCGTAAAGCCGCCGCTGCGCTGGCCGCAGGCTGCCCGGTGATCGTGAAGCCCGCCAACGAGACGCCTTTTTCGGCACTGGCGCTGGCCGAGCTTGCCGAGCGTGCGGGCATTCCGGAGGGTATCTTCAACGTGGTGTTGGGTGACCCTGCGGAAGTCTCCAAGATTTTATGCAGCGAACCGCGCATTCGTGCGCTCTCGTTCACCGGCTCCACCCGCGTGGGCCGCCTGCTCATCGAACAGAGCGCCAATACGGTAAAACGTCTTTCGCTGGAGCTGGGTGGTAACGCACCGTTCATCGTTGGACCGGATATGGACCCGAAAGAAGCCGCCTATGCGGCGGTGGCCGCGAAGTTCCAAACGGCGGGGCAAGACTGCCTAGCGGCTAACCGGATTTTGGTGCACGAATCGATTCACGATGAGTTCGTGGCCCAGTTCACCGAGCGTATGGCGGCGCTTACCGTGGGTAACGGCCTGCACGGCGAAGTCGACCTTGGCCCGCTCATTCATCGCCAGGCAGTGGAAAAGGCTGCTGCGATTGTGGACGATGCCATTTCGAAAGGTGCCACCCTGATCGCGGGTGACCAAAGCCAAGCGCCGGGCGATAACTTCTTCATGCCGGTGCTGCTGACCGGTGTGACGCCGCAAATGAAAGTATGGCGGGAAGAGAACTTTGCCCCCGTGGCCGGCATTACCGCTTATAGTAGCGACGACGAAGTGATCGAGATGGCCAACGACACCGAATATGGTTTGGCTGCGTATATCTATACCCACGATATTCGCCGCATCTGGAAGCTGATGCGCGCGCTGGAGTACGGCATGGTGAGCGTCAACTCGGTGAAGATGACCGGCCCGCCCGTGCCTTTCGGCGGCGTCAAACAGTCCGGCCTTGGCCGTGAAGGTGGCGCGACGGGCATCGATGAGTACCTGGAAACGAAGTACTACTGCCTGGGGGCGCTGGGTTCCGTATCGGGTAGTTAAATATCGCCATTGTGCATGGCTGGATAGGGGCACACGAACACGCTGTAGACCCATCCCTGGGCGCTCGGCTTTTTCACCCCTGAAAAAGACGGTTCGCTTAGCCCCTATCCAGCCCCGCTGGCCCCAGTACTATTGAATTGAAGCCTTTCTAATATGTGAAAGGCGTATCGTACAGAGAGAACGTTATGAGCTTGCATCAGGACCTGATCGAACGCGACCGCAAAGTCACCTTCCACGCCTCTACCCATTTGCGTGATTTCGCCCATGGCGATGCGCCGGGCCGCGTGATTACCGGCGGTAAAGGCATCCACATCGTGGATAAAGATGGCCGTGAGTTCATCGACGGTTTTGCGGGCCTTTACTGCGTCAACATCGGTTATGGCCGCACCGAAGTGGCGGAAGCGATTTACAAGCAGGCGCTTGAGCTTTCCTACTACCACACCTACGTCGGCCACTCCAACGAGCCGCAAATCGAGCTGTCCGAGCGCGTATTGAAAATCGCGGGCCTCAACATGTCCAAGGTTTACTACGGCATGTCCGGCTCTGACGCCAACGAAACCCAGCTCAAGATCGTGCGCTACTACAACAACGTGCTGGGCCGCCCGCAGAAGAAAAAGGTCATCTCGCGTATGCGCGGCTACCACGGCTCCGGCATCGCGTCTGGCTCACTGACCGGCCTGAAGGCGTTCCACGACCACTTCGATCTGCCCATCGAAACCATCCGTCATACCGAAGCGCCGCACTACTACCTGCGTGCCGCCGAACAACACGGCATGACCGAGCTCGAATTCTCCGCCTACTGCGCGGACAAGCTCGAAGCGATGATTCTGGAAGAGGGTCCGGACACCGTGGCCGCCTTCATCGGCGAGCCGGTGCTAGGCACCGGTGGTATCGTGCCGCCGCCAGAAGGCTACTGGGAAGCGATTCAGCCGGTGCTGGACAAGTACGACGTGCTGCTGATTGCCGACGAAGTGGTGTGTGGTTTTGGCCGTACTGGCTCCGACTTCGGCAGCCACCACTACAACATGAAGCCTGATTTGATCACCATCGCCAAAGGCCTGACCAGCGCCTACCAGCCGCTGTCCGGCGTCATCGTCGGCGACAAGGTATGGAAAGTGCTGGAGCAGGGCACCGGTGAATTCGGCCCCATCGGCCACGGCTGGACCTATTCCGGCCACGCCTTGGGCTGTGCTGCTGGCCTTGCCAACCTGGATATCATCGAGCGCGAAAACCTGGTGGGCAACGCAGCAGAAACCGGCGCTTACTTCCAGCAGCAGCTGAAAGCGACCTTCGAAGGCCACCCGTTGCTGGGCGACGTGCGCGGCGTAGGCCTGATGGCGGCGCTGGAGTTTTCACCGGATGCCAAGCAGCGCCTGCACTTCGACCCCACGCTGAAAGTCGGCCCTCGGGTGGCGGCAGCGGCTATGGAAGAAAATCTGATTGCCCGCGCCATGCCCCAGGGCGACATTCTCGGCTTTGCACCGCCGCTGACCATCAACCGTGGTGAAGTGGACGAGATGATCGGCCGTGCCAAGCGCGCCATCGACCGCGTGACCGATGAGCTGGTGCGCGCGGGTGATCTGAAAACCGGCCAGCAGGAAGCCGCCTTCACGATTTAACGCCTGAACGCATAACTCGACCAACGACACTGCCCGCTTGCTGCGGGCAGTGTCGTTTCAGTACGTAGTGATCACTGGGATTAAAACCGGTAGTCGACGCCCAGGCGAACGTCGCGCCCGGGCTCGGCCAGCCCTACGATGCCCTCATAGCCTGGGAGGTGCTCGAAGTCAGCGTTGCTGGCATGGTCCAGATACTGCTTATCCAGCAAGTTGTTGACGGTTAGCGTGACCGCTAAGTCCTCGCTTTGGGTGGGAAGCCATCGGACATAGGCATCGTGTACGCCATACCCCGGTTTGCCAATGGTGCCCACCGAGGTCTCCAAGGCGCTAATGCCTTCGACGAACTGGCCACGCCAGCCCACCTGCCAGGCGCGATTGACTTGGTAGTCGACGTTTGCCGTCCAGGTATTGCCGATGGTGTTACCAATACCGTTGTACTCATAAACGGTCAGCGGCTGGCCATTCAGCTCGATATCATTGTGATGGAAGCTCAGCCCGGCGGACAGCGATGCCCACTGGTAATTCGCGCTGAGCACATAACCGTTGGATTCAAGATCGCCGACGTTCTGATACAGGGTAGGGCGGCCCAGGGGGTCGGCAATGACGTCATCGATGGTCGAACGGTACAGCTCCGCGCTGAGTTGCCAAGGACCCTGCTCGAAGCGCGCGGCGATTTCACTGTTACGTGCCTGTTCGCCGCGAAGATCCGGGGCGTTGGCGGCGCCTTCGAGCTTGAACGCATCGTGGGCTTTCGGGCCGCGGAATGCGCGCGCATGGGCAGCGCTCAACGTGACGTGATCGGAGACCATCCATTCGGCGTCGATATTGGGGCTTATGTCGTCCTCGCGGTAAGAGAGGCCGCTATTATCGGTGAGGCGATAGCGGTCGTACCGGGCGCCGATCCCCAGCCGAACGTCATCGGTGAGCTGCAGGTCGTTTTGTACGAATATCCCGGCGATATCACCGCTTTCGCGTTCCTGTGTAGGGTTTTCCTCGTAACCTGCGGTGACCTCGTCATCCCGATAGTCAATGCCGTAAACGATACGGTGGCTGCCCACACGGCTCGTATTGGCAAGGGTCAGCCCGGTGGACTCGGATTCGCCGAAATAACGTCCCCAGCGGTCCGCGACGTTTTGTTCCACATCGGCCGTGGTGTGGTATAGCGTGGCTTCCAGGTCGAGCCATGATTGCCCCTGCGGGCGCAGTTGGTAATTCAGCGTACTGGTTTGGCGCTCTGCATCCAGCGAGTACAGGCGATTGAAGCCGCTAACGACCCATTGAGGCCGCTGGGCCCGCTCGCCTTCGTCCTGACGAATCTTATGGCTGAGCGTAAAACGCTGTGTGCCGAAGTCCCCTAGCAGTTTCACTTGGCCCAACTGCTGATTGGCCTCGGTGCCGGCCTGTTCGCTGCCGTTGCCGTCTTCATAGCGTTGCTGGTCGCGTTCGACGAGAGTGCCCATGGCGCTCCACTGGTCGTTGACGCGACCAAACAGGGTGGTGCTCACGCGATAACTTTCTGGGTTGGTGCGCGCTCCCGCCGACAATAGCCCGCCCAAGCGCTCTCCATCACGCAGTAGATCATCGGGGTCTTTAGTGACGAAGCGAACGCTGCCGCCTAGGGCACCGGGGCCATCAGTGGCACGACCGGCCCCCGTGGTGACTTCGACGCGCTTGAGCAGGGCAGGATCTACACCAATACGGCCCGTATGGTGAAACAGGCTGCCGCTTTGTGCCGCGCCGTCGATGGTGACGTTCAACAGCGGGTCTTCGATGCCTCGCACGTAGAGCTTCTGTGCGATGCCGAGCGAGCCGCCCACGCTGATTTGTGGGTCTTGATCGAATAGATCGCCAAGATCGTCGGCTTGGTAGCGCTCCAGCGTCTCGGCTTCTACCACGCTGTCGCCATGGAGAGGCGCTTCCCCGACGACGTGAAGGGTATCCAGCGACGCTGGCGATTGAGCAAACGCGGTGCTGTTCATCAGAGTAACGATGGTTAGCGTAAGAGGATGACGAAGAAAGCGAGCGGTTGGCTGCATGGTAACGAGTAGGCTCCCATATTTTTCTATTTGATTATTATTCTCGTTTGAGTGTGCGCGGTTGGCTACCGTTTTTACAACTGTTACAACTGATCGTGTGCGGGTAGGTCGATGCCTTGCTGGGCTGCATCTCTCGGCAGTGTGATGAGGTGTTCCAAACCACCCTCGGGGTGGTTACGTGTGACGATGTTGCCGTGCACGGCATGGATATGACGCAGTGCTAATGCAAGTCCTAGCCCCGTGCCTTCTGGGCGGCATCGGCGTGCATCGGCTGTGCGATAGAAGGGGGTAAACAAGTGCGGTAACTGCGAGGCCTCGACGCCTGGACCGTTATCGCGCAGGGTTAGCCGATAGCCGCGCGGCTGGGGGGTCAGAGACAGTGTCACTGTGGGCGGCGGTGACGTAGCCAACGAATAGTGGCAGGCGTTGCGTAACAGATTCTCCAGCGCCTGTCCCAATGCGCGCTGGCTAGAGTGGTACAGCAGAGCGCTCTCCGGCAGCGACACGCTCCAGCGGTGATCGGGGTACTCGAAACGCGCGTCGTCCAACAAAGCGTCCAGTAGGTCGACCAGATCAAAGGTGTCGGTACCCAAAACCGGTGTCTCATGGCTCAGCCAAGCAAGCGTTAGGGCATCATTGACTAACTGGCGCATCTGCTGACTTTCCTGCTCCAGGCGAGCGACGGACGAAGGCGAGCTAGCACCTGCTTTCATATGCTCGATCGCCAAGCCAAGGCGTGTCAGCGGCGCGCGAATTTCATGGGAGAGATCGGCCAAAAGCTGCCGCTGGGCAGCGATGGTCGCTTGGGTTTTGCTGGCCATGCCATCGAATCGGAGCATGAGCTCGCCTAACTCGTCGTCACGGGGCATCGTGCTCGGTGACGGATGAGGCTGGCCGTCGCTGATGGCCTGCGTGGCATCGCGCAGGTAGCGCAGCGGCCCGCTAATGTGTCGATACAGCAGCCAGCCAATGGCTAATAACGTCAGAAGCGGGATAACACCATTGACGAGCCAAATGACGCTTTTCAAGTGGCTACCCGGGCGCATGCGCTGGGGTAGGGTAATTAAAAAGTGGCGGTGGCCGCCTTCGAAGGTGATGTCCATGATGGGATTGTCGGGAAAATAGAGATGAATCGGCCACTCGATCAGCCGGCCCAACCGATAACCCTCTTGAAACTGTTCGGAGAGCGTGCCGCCAGCCACTGGCGTTACGCTCGAGGTAACCACCGCTGCCCAGGTGTTCTCCTGGGCTTGCAGTGCGTCTAGCCAGTCGGCGAGTGCGGCGTCGTCGCCCTCGCGGTAAAGGGCTTCGGCAGTCTCGCCCCAGCTTGCCAAGGTGTGTTGGTGATGCGGGGCAATCACGCTCATTTGGCGCTCTGCCCATTTCTCGAGCAGTGACGTCGAGACCACTAACGCAATGCCGCCGGTCGCCACGATGCCGCACAGCTTCCATAGCAATCGCTGTCTCATTGCAAGCAGTACCCTTTGCCGTGCTGAGTTTGCAGCCTTAGCGCGTCGAACCCGGCACTGCTGAGCTTACGACGAACGCGGCTGACGTGCATATCCAGGCTACGGTCATAGGGGCTGTACTCCCGCTGAAACAGGCGATGATAGAGATACGTCTTGCTCAGCGTTTGGCCTCGGTGATGGGCCAACAGCCACAGTAAACGAAACTGTAGCGGGGTAAGCTCGACGGCTTGCCCTGCCACTTTGAGCTCTGTGCGAGAGGCGTCAAGGGAGAGGTCATCCACCTGCAAGCACTGCGCTTGGGCCGCGGGTGGTGGGGCCGAGCGACGCAGCAATGCGTCGATACGCAGCGCCAATTCGAGCGGGTGGAAGGGCTTGGCCAAATAGTCATCCGCGCCGTGCTGTAGCCCTTTGATGCGCTCTTCTTCGGCCCCGCACGCGCTCAGCATTAAAACGGGCAGGGAGAACCTGTCACGCAGCACTGCGAGTAGCTCCAAGCCGCTCATGCCCGGCAGTCGGACGTCCAGTAGCAGCAGATGGATATCGTTTGCCTGTACACATCGAAAACCGCTGTCGGCATCCAGGCAGTGAGTAACGCGGTAGTTACGCTGGCTGAGCAGCGTGATCAACTGCTCACCAAGGATAGGGTCATCGTCGATCAATAAGAGGTGGTGAGGAGCAGGCATCATGAACCATAAAGAGCATTGTTCTGGCGAATGATAATAATGATTGTTTGCATTACTGTTGGCAAGTAATGAAACGAACACCGCAAGGCGAGGTCTCTTTTCACGGCCAAGTGAGATGTCATGCTAATGGAGGTTTTCGGCCAGCCCGCTACGCTTAACGTCATAAAGCCATCAATGTTTGGAAAGGAGCCTGTCATGCAACCGGTACTCGCTTTTGACGTATACGGCACGCTGATTGATACCCAAGGCGTGACGATCGAGCTGGAACGTCGCCTGCAAGATGCGCAGCAGGCGGCAGAGTTCGCCAAGCGCTGGCGGGAAAAACAGCTAGAGTACAGCTTTCGCCATGGGCTGATGGGCGCCTATGTGCCCTTTGCCGAGTGTACCCGCGAGGCGCTGGTATTTACCGACCGCGCGCTGCAAACCGGCCTGTCGGATAACGATCGTGACCACTTGATGGCGGTTTATGCTGAGCTGCCCGCTTTTCCCGATGTGGTGCCTGCGCTGGATCGACTGCGCGATGCCGGTATTCGCTGTGTGGCGTTTTCGAACGGTACCGAAGACGCCGTCAATCAGCTGTTGACGCGCGCCGGGGTGAAAAGTCACATGGACGCCGTGGTGAGTGTCGACGCCATCAAGCGCTTCAAGCCCGACCCCGCCGTTTACGCCTATCTTCGCACACGGTTAGAGACGCGGCCGGAAACCACATGGCTCATCTCCAGTAACCCGTTCGATGTGATTGGTGCCACCCATGCGGGCTTGCGCAGTGCCTGGGTACGTCGCCATTCGGATGCACCGTTCGACCCTTGGGGGATCGAACCCGATATGACGGTGCCCGAGTTGGAGACGTTGGCAGAACGCATGATGCGATAGGTTGGTATCCATCGCTATCGACCCCATAATGGGGGCAGCTTTCATTATCACGGGTAAGACGACATGTCGAAAAAAATCTACTGCATCGCAAGCTTCAAACCCAAAGCCGGTAAAGAGGAAGCCGTCTTCAAAGCGCTGCAGAGCCTGGAGCCCAATACGCATCGCGAAGATGCCTGCCTGCACTACACGGTGACCCGCCAAATCGATAACCCGTTTGCCCAGGGCACCAGCTACCCCATCGTGTTTCACGAGATTTGGGCCAGTCGTGAAGAGTTCGAGGCGCACTGCCAGCGCAAAGAAATTCAAGAGTTCTTCGCCCAGCACGTTGAGTCGCCCGACGGCGATATCGAAGACGCCAACGTGTGCGTCTACACCGATGAGCCGTGGAATTTTGATGCGCCCAAGGTGTCATGAGGGCACAACGTGTAGAATAGGCGACCAAAACCGAACGATGATGGAGCCCATATGACCGAGAAAAAGATGAACGTCGAAAGCTTTAACCTGGATCACACCAAGGTAAAAGCCCCCTACGTACGTTTGGCCGATATCAAAGAGGGCCAGAACGGCGACCGTATCCATAAATACGATCTGCGTATCTGCCAGCCTAACAAAGAGCACATGGAGATGCCCGCGCTGCACTCTCTGGAGCATTTGATGGCGGAAATGTCACGCAACCATACGGATAAAGTGGTCGATATCAGCCCGATGGGCTGCCAGACCGGCTTTTACATCGCGCTGATCAACCACGATGATTACGACGATGTGCTGTCGATCATCGAGCAGACCCTCAACGACGTACTTACCGCCACCGAGGTGCCCGCTTGCAACGAAATGCAGTGCGGCTGGGCTGCCAGCCACAGCCTGGAAGGCGCTCAGGCGCTTGCCAAAGGTCTGCTGGCCAAGCGCAGTGAATGGACCGAGGTCTTTGCTTAAGAGCCTGGCGTTAATCTAACACGCCAAACGCCCCCTTCATTGGGGGCGTTTTCGTTAGAGAGTGTTGGCAGTTTCTATGTTTAATACGCGAACAGGAAGGCTTGACAATACTAGCGTTATCGACTTGATGCATGACGTCGGTGATGGGCTGTATAGGTAGTATATCGTTAAAAGTGTAAGCATCTAGTCACTTGTTAGTAGCTAGATGCTTTCACTTTATTTTTTGTTAGTATCGCCAAGTTGACTGCGGTGGCGATTGAATGAGTCGTGTAGAAAACGAAACTGCTTGTCACAGCGACGACATGCTCCACACATTGAAAGATGAAGTGCTAACTGAGTTTTTTGTTGAAATGTTAATGGTTGCTCAATTTTCAATGACATTAGCCGAGTGGCTTCTTTGCACATAATCATACCTGTGTCCTCCATTGGGCTTTTTTAACGTGTGTCGGGAAGATGCTTGTTTAGGTTGACTTTTTGCATTTTTGGAGCCCTCCCTGGTAATAATATTGAAATTAATCAAATAAGTAAGTTTGGCTCTAGTAGCTCGATTGCATAAGCTTCTCGAAAGCACTGCGTAAATCATGTGAGGCAGTAACACCTTCGATGGTCTGCTGGCGATTTCCCTGCCCATCAAATAGAAGAATAGTGACGTGGCTCACTCCGTATCTATGCGCAAAATCGGCACCACTGGTGGTGTTGATATCTGCAATGCGCCAAGCTGGAGGCTGCTCCATTTCGTTCAGCGCTTGCTCCGCATTCGTTCTGAGACGTTGGCACAGTGGGCAGCTGTGATCATGCACTTGTACCGCCACCGGCTGACCACTTCCCAGGATGCTCAAGTCTGATTCTTGTCGAGCCGACTGTTCGTTAGCGATTAGCCAAGCAATGGGGACCGCCAAGAAGGCGAGAAGGATGGCTGCTTTGCGCATCAGCTTGCGGAATTTGATGCCTTTCTTTAGCGGCTTGTTTGCCTTTTTTGACGTCTTCTTCATTTCTCTATTAACCAGCCTTTTTCAATGCAAGCACGTAATTTGAGCCTTGCTCTATGTAAGATGACCCAGCAATTCGCTTCACTCAGCGAAAGTATTTGGCAAATTTCTTGCGTGGTGAGATCCATCAGTTCCCGCATCGTAAAAACACGGGCTGTGTTGTCAGGAAGAGCGATCAAACAGGTATCTAACAATTGCCAGAAAGCCGCATTTTCTAACATTTGATCAGGCTCACCCCAGGACTTAGGTTTGCTGGCGGCTTGCCATCGTCCATTTTCTTTGAACAAATTCTCGAAAGAGTCTTCGTCGCTATACTCTTCGTCTTGCCATGAAATGTAGCGGCGTTCGTATCGGATTCGTTCAAGAAGCTTATTTTTTAAAATTCCAAACACCCATGTTTCAAAGGCAGATCGGCCGCTGAAGGTGTCTTGTTTTTCAATAGCAGTGATCAGTGTATCTTGAACAATGTCTTCCGCTGCCGTGTGATCTCGTAGCTGTAACCGTGCAAAGGAAATAAGTTTTGGTCGCAGGGCGGCGATGTGATCATCCATAGGTAACAGCGTCATCGTCAGGTGTATCCCTAGAGAACGGTTATCGAAGTGGCCGCTATGGCGGCCACAGAGATCGATTTAAGTGTCAGCTTTCCAAGCAAGTGGCTTTAGCTCTTCGTTAAGTGGTGTTCCAGCGACATGGTTCGTGTAGTTAGACAGCGTTTTTAAAGCACAGGCAATGACCAGTTCTAAGATTTGCTGGTGCGAAAAACCCGCTTCTAAAAAGGCATCGAGTTCTGTTTGTTCTGCCCAACCGCGTTGTGCGTTTAGATGACGAGCAAAACGGGTCACCGCCGCAATTTTCGCGTCGTTGGGGGTCTTGCGAGATCGTAAGTCTTTAATTAATTCATCATCCGCGCCTGCTTTTTTGATACCGCCGGTATGGGCTGCGACGCAAAAAGAGCATTGGTTATCCGCGCTGATGGCCAGCAAAGCCGCTTGTTGCTCGACGGGGCTCAAGCTTGTTTTGGCGTAGATGCCATCAAGCGTGAGGTAGGCTTCCAGCAGGGTAGGAGCTTCTGCCATCTTGGCAAAAATGTTGGGCAAAAAGCCCATTTTTTTCTCGGCAGCCTGCAAGTTAGCGTGGGCAGCTTCAGGAGCACTCTGCGTGGTGTGAAGCGGAAAATCAGTCATTACAATCTCCTTCTGTACGATGAATAATCGGGGAAGGCATCACGCAAGGTGTCATGCCAGGATGCTGTAAGATTATGGAACAATCGGTTCAAAAATAACAATGCTCTTTTTTGCGTGCCGTGTGTAAGGATATTTATGGCTCGATCACAGAGAAGCGCATGCCCCAATAACAATTCTATCGACAGGTGATCGCTATGCGCCTAGATCGTGATCTACGAAGCCAATTGCTTGACCGTCTGCGTAAACAGCTTTGCTACTCTGCCCCTGCCATTGCCTTGGTAGCAGGCGGCGTTATGTTCCAAACATTCACGGCGCAACAAACCGTTTTGGCAGAAGAGGCGTCATCTACGAGCGTCATGTTGGCGAGCAACCACCGATCGGCTGAGGCAAGTCCCGAGGCGGGTAGCGAAGCCGAGGCAGAAGGTGAAGCAGAAGCAGAGGGGGAAGCAGAAGGTGAAGCCCAAGCAGAAGCAGCCTCGCACCCTAAAGCAGCGTTGGTGAGAAGGCCTGACGGCTATACGCCGCAGTATGTTGAGCGTGGAAATAACCCGGCATCGCTCATTGAGCGCGGTGAAGCGCTGTTTAACGATGCTTCGCTGAGCACCAATGGCCTTTCATGTGCAAGCTGCCACGGCGCAAAAGGCGATGCTGGTTTTCAAACGAGCTTTCAGCAGCCGTTCCCCCATCCCGTCGCAATGGGAGCCAACATGTTTGGCATGGAGACCGTTCATGCCGATGAAATGGTTCAACTGTGCATGGTAGCGCCTATGGCAGCGGACCCACTCCCATGGGATTCTGAGGAGCTAGCAGCCTTGGCGGCGTATGTGGTGCACGCACAGCAACGCTTCGCAGGCGAGGCAGATGGGCACTGTAATAGGTAGACCCGCAGGATTTAGAGATGCAGGGCGGCTTTAGACTTGAGCTGAAAGTCGCCTTTTGGACTGACTGTTCTTTTTGTGGTAAGAATATTCGCTCGCGTTTGCTCGCTTGGGTAAAGAGGGCATGGCCAAAAGACACTGGTAGCTAGACATCGAAGGTTGGCTGACATGGCGAAAAATGCGTAACGGACTAGCTAAGCAACTGGCTACCATGATGATGGTGGTCATCGTCATGCTGTCAGGCGCCAGTGTGAGCGGCATTGCTAAAGGCAGCTGCTTAGTCGATGCGCCTGTGTCAGTGTCTAGTGTGGCTGACGCCCACTGTCTTTCTCTCTCTGCCTTAGAGCAGGCCGCCGAGCCTACCGACGTCTCCTGTTCCCCCTTTGCACCTGCGAGTGCCTGCGCGATGTCAGGCCCTGTGCTAACGCCTTCCCCACAAGGGTTGATGAAGGTGCCTTACCCGCAATCTCTTCCTGAGCAATTAGAGAAACCTCCCCGCGTATTCTTCTCTTTCTAGCACCTTAAACGCTTTTTCATACCGCTTGGCGTTCATGGAGATACCCCGTGACATCACGGTATGCCTGTTAGAAAAACGGAGAAAGCAATGGACTATCCGGCGATTGATCCCGTTGCCGTGGCGCTTGGGCCACTGGTGATTCATTGGTACGGATTAATGTATGTGGTGGGTTTCTTATCTGCATGGTGGTTGGGGCGTTGGCGTGCCGACCACTTGGGCCTAAGCAAAGATGACATTAGTGATCTGATTTTTTATGGCGCTATTGGCGTGATTGTTGGCGGCCGATTGGGATACGCCCTCTTCTATGGCATGGAGCAGTGGTCAAGCGACCCGCTGTGGGTATTGCAGGTATGGGATGGAGGCATGAGCTTCCATGGAGGCCTCGTTGGCGTGATCGCGGCAGCGCTCTTTTTTGCGCGCAAAAAGCGAATGGCGTTTATCGATATCGCTGACTTTGTGGCTCTTCTTGTGCCCATTGGCTTAGGCGCTGGGCGGTTGGGCAACTTTATTAATCAAGAGCTTCCGGGCCGTGTGACGGATGTGCCGTGGGCGCTGATTTTCCCGCAGGTAGGGCCTGAGCCACGCCATCCCTCTGCGCTATACGAGATGCTGCTAGAAGGGGTGGTGCTATTTGTTGTGCTCTTCTGGTTATCACGTCGTCCTCGTCAAAGGGGACTGCTGTCCGGGGCATTCCTATTCGGCTATGGCGTATTCCGCTTTGCGGTGGAGTTTGTGCGTATGCCCGATGCCCATCTTGGGTTTATCGCTTTCGACTGGGTCACCATGGGCCATGCGCTTACGCTACCGATGATAGTAGGGGGGCTGGGGTTAATGCTGTGGTCACGTTATCAGCCTGCTGCCAATGTTAAGGAGGTAACACAATGAGTGCTGTTATGCGTCAGAAGGTAAAACGAGTGATGTTGAAACAGAATGTCGCGGCGGTACGTAACGTCGCATTACTGAGCGTGTTGACATGGCCGATAGGGGTGAGTGCAGAGGAAACGACGGTGCCCGATAACCACTATCCGCTGCCTGACAGTGGCGATGTCATCGGTCAATATTATCAAGTGCTTGCCAATGAAGAAGATACGCTGATTGATATCGCTCGGACGCACAAAGTAGGCTACGAAGAGATCCGTGCGGCCAATCCCGATGTAAGCCTGTGGGTGCCAGGGGAAGGAACGGCCGTCACCATTCCCAGGCAACACATTCTGCCCAATGTGCCACGCACGGGCATCGTCATCAACGTGGCGGAATTAAGGCTCTATTACTATCCAAATGTGTCTCAAGGGGAAGCCCCTAGGGTTGAGACCTATCCTATCGGGATCGGGCGTGATGGCTACGATACGCCGCTGGGTATCACACAAACGACCATGCGCCTTGAAAATCCTGCTTGGTACCCGCCGCGCTCCATGCGTGAAGAGGCGGCGGCGCGTGGTGAGCCCGCACCCGCCGTGGTGCCACCCGGGCCAGATAATCCGCTGGGTGAGCATGCCATTTTATTGGATATACCCGGGTATTTAATCCACGGTACCAACCAACCCGACGGGATTGGCATGCGGGCCAGCCGAGGGTGCATACGGATGTATCCGGAAGACATTGGCTCAATTTTCGATAACGTGCCTACGGGAACGCAGGTCAATATCATCGATGAACCCATTAAGGTAGGCAGTGGCCAAGAGGGTGATGTGGTGGTGCAGGTGTTCAGCACACTTGACGATGAACAAGCCACTTTGGAAACGCTGAAGGCGTTGCTGCTTTCTCAGACGTTAATTGAGGAAGACGAGCTGGCTTTATTAGATGCCGACAAGGTGAACCAGTGGTTTGAGCGATCAGACGACCAGATTTGGTCACTTTCCTCGTTCTATGTGTCTGAAGAGGAAAACGCTGAGCCGGTCACCGACATGGATATTTATCAAATGATCAGCCAGACCAGTGCAACGCATTGTGTTTACGGGTAAGGAGACAGGATAGAGCGCCATGGCACGTCGGTGCCATGGCGGTACGCGATCACAGCTTGGTAACACTCTATTTAATGATCGCATTGCCGCCAATGGCGAAGCGTGGAGGGGTGAACACCAAAGTCCTCGGGTACCGTGACACTCAGGGTGTCGCACAGTAGGCGAATCAGTGCCATGTGATGCACCGTATGGCTGGTAAGAAACGCCAACTCTCTTCCTAAACTAGAGGCGAGCGGATACGCATGGCCTTCATGGCCAACGGGATAGTTCAGTATCAAGGGGGCATCCGCGGGCTTATCATTCAATGCGTGAAGAGCGCTGTGTAGCGCGTTAATCGTATGAGCGGCTACCGCAGGACTCTCTTCAAGTGCCTCTTCTCGTAGGCGCTGCTCATAATCCATCTGATCCACATGGGGTGCGTTAGTATATCCCGCCAGCAGCGTTTGGTAGTGCTCTATGATGTGGCGAACATGTTTGCCCACCGACTGGCTGCCAAATAGTTGGCTATACGACGTACTGGCAAGAGAGGCCACGAGCGACTGCAGCTGTGTGAGCGAGAGTGTGTTCTCTTCAACCAACGGTTGACAGGAAAAGTGGCATTTTGAGACGGGCAGCGATGTCACGGGCATAGCGGAGGCTCCTCATAAGCTGAGCTGGCCAAAGCGCCAGCTCGGCACAACGGATTAAGCAGTGAGCGCAGCGTTAACCGGCTTCAGCACCGCCTTCGGCTTCTCCTTCACCTTCTGGTTTTTCGCCTTCACCGCCGCCTTCAGCACCACCTTCCGCTAGCATCATGGGCGCTTGCTGAACGTTCGTCATGCTGTCGGTTGGCTCATCAGCGTGGGCTTGAAACGCCAGACCGCTCGCTACCAGCGCGAGGGCGGGAGCCGTGTAGCCAAACTGACGGCTCAAACGGCTGAATAACCGGCGTTTTGCTTCATGTTGAGACATGGTCGTTCTCCTATGGTCGCGATTATTGCGCCAAAAGGCGCCTCTTACCCACCGCTACACAGCGGCATGGGAAGTGGGTTGTAATACGTGGCGGCTCAGCCATGCGTCAAGATCATGACCCTGAGAAGCCAAGCTAAGCGATACCTGCTCTGAGCGCTGACACAGCGTGTGCAGCGCATGAAGCGATTCGGCGCTGAGGTGGTGTTCTGTTTCATACGCTGTCGGTAACAGCGCGCCTAGTAAAGACAAAGAAGTGAGCGGCTCGGGCAGCGTTTCGGCATCCGCGGAGAGGACGATGACGGGAGGTGTCTCTAAGTGCTGATGAGGCAGAGGCGTCCAATCGTGATCACTGAGCGGAAGATTCAGTGGAATAAGGCACGTGGGTGACTGAGGGAAAAGTCGTGCCCCACGGGTGATGCTCAAGCCGTGCTGCGTAGCCACGTGTGCCAGTGTGTCGAGTACGCCTGGGGACATTGGGGTGGGTAATACGCAGGCGAATTGCTGCTGGGTATTGCCCAGTAGCGCAATATCGAGCGTTAACTCGCCCGCACGAGAGGCTGTCTTCATGCAGTAGCGGGTGATGGCATCCAGAATATCGGGCCGTTTAAGGCGAGCGCTGATGACGCGGCAATGGTTGGTGAGGCAGTAACCGTTGGCGCTTTCTAATAGGTGTAAAGGCTCGGCGGGTAAGGCGGCGTCATGCATGCCTTTCGCCAATGGCGATAAGGCGCTCGATAAATGCTCCGCGATAGAACCGCTAGGGGCCGTTAATAGCCACTGTCGCCCTGCAAAATAAAAGGTGGTTTGCCACGCGGTAGATGTTGGGCGCTCGGAATAGGCCTCCGGCACGTCTGAAGTAGTCGTATGCGGTGTCAAGAGGCCTTGCTGATACCAAGGGGTTAACGTTGCCCATAGGTCGGACATCAACTGCTCTTTGGCTATTTGCCCCCCGCTGGCGGCGGTGAGGTGTACGATCATCTGCTCGATAGACTCGCCCTCGCTAGCCAGTAGCCACATCAAGGCAGCGCTATCGTTTAACTGGTAGTAGAGGCCGCTTGGGTGGTGATAAAGCGCCAGTTGGTCGCCTTCAATCAGCTCACTCACTCCGTGAGTACGAAACGCGATAGCTTGCTGAAGCTCAGGTGAAGCCAGCTGGTAGTCGGCGAGGCTGGGGAGTCCGATGAACGGTAAGTAATCCAGCGCGGCATCTAAGCTGGCCTCAGGATAGAGAGGCACAAACCCTCCTGAGCGCTTGCGTTCAGCGGCCAGCGCTTCTGCATCTATATAGGGAGGTGTCACCCGTGGTGAGAGTCCTACAAGGCTAAGCATATCGCTCACTAGGGCGCCTTTCACCGCCTCTTCGACGGTACCTCCATGTTCTGGTTTTGCGCAAATACCCAGCGACGGGCTTAAATTACACTCCAAAATCCACGGCTTCAGCTGATCATCCACCAAGCAGTCCAAGCCAATTAGCTCGTAACATCCCATAGGGTCTGCGCCATCCTCTTGGGTGCGTGACCGCATAGTACCTGTTGCCGAGAGCGCCGTGAGCGTGGCAAGGTCCCGCAGCTGGTGAAACAGCACGTCATCATCATGTCCCTGATCGCGTAACCACTCTCGGTAGCGTTCCAGATCAATAAACTCGACAGGGATCTCCGCCTCGATATTCAAGGCATTGATATCTGGATTGGTTAACTGACTAAAGGGGTTGTCGATGTCGTCGGGGTCCCAGGGTTCAGAGGCGAGCTTGGCAAAGCCCTGGTCATACAGGTACACCCGCAGTGGGTCGATACTGGCGATTAGCATATAGAGACGCAGCACGTACTTGTGCCCGCGAATGGTATGCGGGTTCGCGACGTACTCTTGCACCAGCCAGTTGGGGGTGAGAGGGGCGGTGGTGGGGTCCTTGAGAACACGAACACCCTGCCCTTTGGAAGCGTTGGTGGGCTTTAAAATCCAGTGTTTATACGGATTGGCCGAGGCATCTTCGATCAAGGCCGGGTAGTCGTGAGGCATTTCATAGGCACGCGGAAAAAAGCCCAGCCGCGTTACGGTCTCATGGTCTTCCCCGAAGGCGTGACGCATGCGCTCGCGCAAGCCGTTCAGACTTTCGTGCAAGCGGCTCTTAACGGTGAGTGCCGCATTACCAGGAATATGGTTCATTTTGCACGTGGGCGAGGTATGCCGGAAAGCACTCTTCAACGGCATGCCGGTTACCCAAGCGGCCTGCCAGTGGCATTCATCCCCTTCCTTCCACTGCTGAGCTTCTAAGGTGCGACGGAAAAAATGATCCTGCTCGGCATGGCGCTTACCGCTGAGCCAGAAGGTGGGCGCTGACTCAGACGAGCGTGGGGTGGAAGGGGGCATAGCAGTGCTCCTGTTGCATTGTGCTTATGTTCAGTGAGGCCGCGTTCAAAATACTTACAGCGTCACGCAGATTATTTTCCTGGGCCCTTGGCGAGTGCCATATAGCCAAACTCTATTGTCAGCTTCTCTCTTTATAGCGCATGATAAGAGTATTGTACCAATCGTTCCTTCCTGGCAGAGGAGTTGTCTCCATGAAACGCAGCGTTATCAGTGCCGTTGGTGTCTTCAGTGTGGTTGCCCAAGCGCAAGCGTTGGAAATGACGCCCCTTGTGGATGCGCAGTGGTTAGATACCCACAAAGATGAGCCATCGCTGGTGATTTTGGACGTTCGTTCCTCCATCGATAACGGCGGAGATGAAGATAGCTTTCGAGAAGCGCGCATACCGGGCAGCCGTTACACCAGCTACACCGATGACGGCTGGCGTGAAACTCGAGACAGCGTGGCGGGGCTAATGCCCGAGGTCGATGACCTGGAAGCATTGATCGGTAGTTTGGGCATCAGCAACGACAGCGATGTAGTAATTGTGCCAGCAGGCACGGGGCCGACTGACTTTGGCAGTGCAGCCAGGATTTATTGGACCTTGAAAGTATTAGGTCACGATGACGTGGCAATTTTGAACGGTGGCTTTGCAGGCTGGCAGCAGCAGGGCTATGACGTTGCCAGCGGTGAACCAAGTGCTGTTGACTCGACCAGCTTCGAAGCGTCGTTACGGGAGCAGTTAGTGGCCAGCACGGAAGAGGTAGAGGCAGTACGAGAAGAGCAGGCGCAGTTGGTAGACGCACGACCCTCTGACTATTTTTCTGGTGAGAATAAATCACCCGCCGCACGAGTGGCAGGCACGATACCAGGGGCACGAAGCCTACCGCATCAAAGCCACTTAAACGTTCAAAACGGTGCTTACTACCTGGATGTGGAAGGTCTGCAATCACGCATCAATGAAGCCGACCTCGATAGCCGTGAGCACACCATCGCGTTTTGCAATACCGGGCATTGGGCGGCGACCGACTGGTTTGTGCTCAGTGAAGTGGCCGGATTTGAGAATATCGCCATGTACGACGGCTCCATGGCCGCCTGGACCATCAGCGACTCCCGCCCGGTACAGCTTGCCCGTGAAGGCATCAAGCAGGTACGTGAGCTGCTCAACTAAGCCTTTTATAGCCCGCACATGTCGTGCGGGCATTTGGGGTATGAGGAAAGCGTGGCCATCGCAAACGAGACCGCCCATGGTATATTAGGCCGCTAATGAGTCAGACAGGCAGTGGGGTAGATACATGGGTGTTGGAAGACCGATGCAGCATGAGCCAGAAGCCGCATTGAGTGCTGCTATGCAATCCTTTTGGCGTTCGGGCTACCATCATACATCGCTGCGCGATTTGCTGAGTGCCATGAACATTTCCCGCAGTAGCCTCTATCATGCCTATGGCAGTAAAGAAGCGCTTTTTACCGAAGCGCTGACACGTTACCGGGATCAGCTTTTGGGAGAGTTAGCGACATTGCTCGCTCAACAAGAGAGCGCTTGGCACTTTATCGACTGTTTACTGACACGCACTGCCGAGCAGGCAGAGAGCGAGCAAGCGGCGTTGGGCTGCTTGATATTCAACTCGGCCACTGAGTTGGGTAACGGTGACAGCGCAGAGGCCCAGGCGGCCAAGCAGAGTGTTCAGGCCATCACCGATTTCTTCGTTACGGTGATTGAACAAGCACAGCAAGAAGGCGCTATCTCTCCGGAACATGATGCAGGCAGCTTGGCGTACTTCTTGACGCTTTCTATGTCAGGGCTGCGGTTACTACTCAAAAGTGGTGTCAATCAACAGCAAGCGAAAGCGCAGGTCGAACATGTATTACGCACGCTGGCGAGTCGCTGAGGTGCACGTACTTGTGCATGTGCAGTACGCCTATCAGCGCAGCTAAATGTTTGATGAAGCATATAATAAAAAGTGTCAGCTTGGTTCTTTTGCTATTTCATTGCTCTTTAGGTTTTAGCCTAATTGCACACTGGTCGTATCACTCCTTGTGTTTCATCAATGTTAAAAATTATCAATTTTTTGAAGTAAGCATCTGAAAGTAATGGTGCTTAGAAAACGAGGCGTTTTACCAATTGACAGTGCTACCCTGGCGCGAGATAAAGTATAGCTAGCCTATGATGTGGGCAACTGGGTCGATGCCACCAGGGTATAACGTAATGCTCAACAAGCGCTGGCAACACATCCGTCACTATAAGTTGTCTCTTGACGTCGACACCGACGCACTGGATAAGCTCATTGCTTCCGTCGCAGACTTTTTCGAATTTCCCATTGCGCTGGTTTCCGTTCTGGGTCAGAAACAGTGGTTTATCGCCAAATCAGGGTTAGACGTAGATGTTACGTCGTTGGAGGATGCATTCTGCCGCCACGTGGTAGCTTTACGGGCTCCACTTGTGATCGAGGATGCCAGCCAACATCCTGATTTTTGCGATAACCCACTGGTGCTAGCAGCGCCGCATATACGCTTTTATGCGGGCGTGCCCCTCACGGCAGGCGGTCGCGAAGTAGGGGCCGTTTGCTTGATCGATAACCGGCCCAATACGCTGTCTGAAAAAGACCTACGTTTCTTGGAGTCGCTGAGTTACTTCATTAGCGATTACATTTATCTTATCGATAAGCAAAGATCAGGCATCAGTAATAGTGATTTCGCCATGATGATCGAGTCTGCTGACGTGGGCGTTTGGGACTGGGAGATAGCCAACGATCACAGTGTATTCAATCAGCGTTGGTGTGAGATGCTGGGTCTGGAGTGCGATGAGGTGGAGAGTCGCTCCAGCTTCTGGAAACGTTTGATTCATTCGGAGGACTTCACGTCGGTCAATAACGCTATCCGGCGGCTCTTGGCGCAGGAGGACGGTGTATTGAACGTCGAGTATCGCATGCGTCATGCCCAGGGCCATTGGCTGTGGGTCAACTCCTATGGCCGGGTGGTGGCCAATGACAGCGCAGGGAGGCCGCTGCGTTTAACCTGCGTCACGCGGGATATTTCGGAGAAAAAGAGCGCCGAGCTTCGGGAGCGAAAGCAGGTGCAGCTACTCAACTTCATGAACCGCGCCCAGAGCGTTTTTCTTCGCGAAAAAGACATTCGCCACTCCTGTGAACTGATCTTCGATGAGCTGTTATATCTCGCAGAGAGCCAGTTTGGACTGATCGGCCAGGTGCAAGTGCGAAGCGACGGGGAGAAATCTCTGTTTACCCACGCCCTATCGAACATTAGCTGGAGCGAGGAGACCAATGAACAGTACCGGGCTTACCAACGGGGCGAACTGTTTTTCAACAATCTGGACAATTTGTTTGGTCACGTAGTGACCAGTGGTCATGTCGTGATTGCCAATCGCCCTCGTCAGCATCATGCATCTCGCGGTACGCCTGCCGGGCATCCACCGCTACAGAGGTTTTTAGGGTTACCTATCAAAATTGCCGATGACACTGTCGGTATGATAGGGCTCGCCAATAAACAAGACGACTACACCGACGAGGACGCCCTCTTTTTTCAGCCACTTTTAGATACGTTAGGCGCCCTCTTTTACGCCTTGGAAGTGGAAAAGTCCCGCCATCATGCAGAACAGCAGCTACGTTATCTCGCTGAAACCGATATGTTGACGACATTGCCAAATCGGCGCGCTTTTGTGGAGCGCGCAATGGCCTTTTATTTACAAGCGAGGTTCACCTTTACTGTTGCTGTCATCGATATTGATTATTTCAAGTCGATCAACGATCAATACGGACATCAGGTAGGCGATGAGGTACTCAAAGAGGTGGCCAATCGACTCAGCAACTCGCTACGTACGGATGACTTGGTCGCACGTATGGGCGGCGAGGAGTTTGGCGTCTGCTTGTGCGACACTCATGACGCCCCAACGCTCGAGACACTTCGGCGAGGGATCGCCGAAAAGCCTGTTTTGACCAATGAAGGGGCGGTGCATGTCACAGTGAGCATTGGCGCTTGCCAGGTAAGCCCCTGCGGGAGTGATGAACATTGGGAAGAGGATTTACGCCATGCCGATATGGCGCTGTATCGTGCCAAAAAAGAGGGACGCAATCGGGTGAGATGGCATATGCCGAGCATATCGACAGATTTTACATAGGTGGGCTAGCAGTGCTGCAATGAATTGCCTAAGCTAATGATTGACAGTCCAATGTTGAATCTCTATAAGGCTATTTCACCCATTACCAAGAGCTTCCATGTTCCTCCTCATCACGATTGCTACCCTTTCAATCGCGTTTTCCTTCCTGTGTTCCATCCTTGAGGCAGCGCTGCTGTCGATTACGCCGAGCTATATTGCTAAGCAAAAAGAAGACAATCCAAAGCTACATACCGCGCTGACCAAGTTGAAAACCAATATCGATAGGCCCCTGGCGGCGATTCTGACGCTCAATACCATTGCGCATACCGTCGGTGCCACGGCTGTCGGTGCTCAGGCGGCGGTGGTGTTCGGCGAGTCTTCCATTGCGATCGTGTCTGCGGTCATGACCATGTTGATTCTGATCCTTTCAGAGATCATCCCCAAAACGATTGGTGCGACTTACTGGCGTGGTTTGGCCCCTGTGTTGCCAAAACTCCTCAATCCAATGATCGTAGGGTTACTACCGTTCATTTGGATGTCAGAGCAGATTACTCGCCGACTAGGTAAATCTGAACATGACGTGGATTTGCGCGATGAAATCAAAGTATTGGCGCGGGTGGGTCTCGAAGAGAAGGTGTTGGATGCTGACGAATCACGCACCATCATCAACATGCTCAACCTGCACGATATCACGGTGAACAAGGCAATGACGCCACGCACCGTGTGTGAGACTGTGCCACCCAACATGACCGTCAGCGAGTTCGACGAGCAGTACGGTAAAGCACCCTTCACACGCTTCCCGGTGATGGATAACGGCGAGCAGGCGTTTGGCTATGTGCATAAATCGGATATGTATCACGCCGATGACACCAAGACCATGCGTGAATTGATGCATCCCATTGGTAGCGTCGATGTCACCAATGATGTGGAGCAGGTCTTCACCTCCATGTTGAAAGATCACCTTCATATGCGCGTGGTTTACGATGAGCACGGCACCTTCGTGGGGCTGATCACCCTGGAGGACATTATCGAAACCATCCTGGGTCAAGATATCGTCGATGAGACCGATAGCGTGGCGAACTTGCGCCACTATGCAAAACAGCGCTGGGTCAAGCGGATCAAACGCGAAGAGAAAGAGGTAAAACCGGCCGAGTGAACGCTGCCATCATCTGATTTTCTTAGCACTAAACGTTCTATAGTGAAGGCGTTGAAATTCATATAAGGTATGAGAACCACTTCACTTCAACGAGGAGCAACGATGTCATTACGTATCAATGCAGTCGTGCCTGATTTCGAAGCAGAGACGAGCCACGGGCCGATCCGCTTTCACGATTGGATCGGCGACAACTGGGCGATTCTGTTCTCACATCCGAAAGATTTCACGCCGGTGTGCACGACGGAGTTCGGCGCCGTCGCAACGCTAAGTGCCGAGTGGGAAAAACGCGGTACTAAAGTCATTGGTGTGTCTGTCGATGGCGTCGAAGATCACAAGCGCTGGGCGGGCGATATCGAGAGCGTGAGCGGCAGCCGTGTCGGCTTTCCGATCATTGCCGATGAAGGTCTCACCGTCTCCAAGCTGTTCGATATGTTGCCGGAAGATGCCTATCTGCCCGATGGCCGCACGCCCGCCGATAGCGCCACGGTGCGTTCGGTCTTCATCATCGGCCCGGACAAGCAGCTCAAGCTTTCCATGACCTACCCGATGACCGTTGGCCGTAACTTTGCGGAGATTTTGCGGGCGTTGGATGCGCTGCAAACCACTGCAAAGCATGGCATCGCCACCCCGGCGGATTGGACGGTCGGACAGGATGTCATCATTCCACCCAGTGTCTCCGACGAGGACGCCAAGCAGAAGTTTGGTGAGTTTGACGCCGTGCTGCCTTATCTGCGCAAGACCAAGCTGCGTTAAGCACGGCGATAGCACGTGTTAAAAGCCCCGTCAGCGCAAGCTGGCGGGGCTTTCGTGTTCATAGGGCGTCACCGTCATGCAGGTTCGAGCGTCAGGTGTTCGATGGAGTGAGAAACGCTCTGTGCCCCCTGAAGAATGTCGTTCACGATCGCCTCGATCTCCTGCACGCTGGTCTGGCTGGTTTGCCCCTGCTCCACGACCTGTTGCATCGCCTCAGTGGTGCGCAACACCAAGGCGCTATTCTCCTTGAGCACTCGGGTGATCTCGTTGACGGCGTCGCTTGAGCCTCGGGCGAGCTGACGCACCTCGTTAGCCACGACCGCAAAGCCACGCCCTTGTTCACCCGCACGGGCGGCTTCCACGGCAGCATTGAGGGAAAGCAAGTTAGTTTGGCTGGCAATTTGAGCAATCGTGTTGGCCGTTTTGTTGATTTGCTCTGCCTGTTTGTTTAGGTCGCTAATCAGGCGCTGTGCGTCTCCCAGCGTGTGGCTGGCATGCTGAAAGTGAGAGAGGACGTTTCGCAGATGCTCGAGTCCCTCTTGCGCAATGCGCTGGGTCTGATGAGACGAGACACGGGCGCTACCCACGGTCGCGCGAGCGGCTTCGGATGCTTCCATGGCACGGGTAATGTCCGTGGCGAATTTCACCACCTTCACCACCTTGCCATCACCGTCCACGATGGGGTTGTACGTGGCTTCCAGCCATACCACGCGACCCTTTGCGTTCAAGCGCATGAACTTGCCTTGCTTGAACTCACCGTTGGCGAGCTGTTTCCAGAAGTCTGTGCGCTGCTGGTAGAACTCCTTCGTACAAAACATACGGTGATGCTTGCCACGAATGTCACCTAGCGAATAGCCCATGGTCTGCTCGAAGTTACGGTTAGCATCCAAGATGTAACCGTCTGGGGTAAATTCGATGACTGCCATGGAGCTATCCAGCGCCTGTAAAATCGCGCGTTCACGGGCGGCGCGCTGGTGTTTTTCGGTGACATTAGTGGCCACTTTGAACACCTGTACGACCTTGCCACGACGATTTTTAATAGGGACATAAGTGGCCTCTAGCCACACTTCCTCACCGTGGGCATTGATGCGCCGGAAACGACCTTGCTGACGCTCTCCTGCGGCGAGTGCTTCCCAAAAAGTGGCATAGGCTGCGCTCTGAGTATCCTCTGGATAGCAGAAAAGACGGTGATGCTGACCTTTGATCTCTGCCAGAGAGTAACCCACCGTTTCCAGAAACTGCGGGCTGGCATCTTGAATGATGCCTGCAGGAGTGAAGTAAATGCAGGCCGTATGTTGCGCCAGGGCGCCGCGCAAGTTATCAGAGGAGAAGGGGCTAAACATAGGACAGACTCTCAATCACGCTATTATAAATGCGCTAAGAGTAGACCAGTTTCTTATATAAAACACTGTTTTGTATCAGTGTGACACAAAATGTCACATGGGTAGCCTGATATATCTGTTTTAACGTATGTTGACTAGTATGGGCAGGTAGGTGGGGTGGCATCGGCGGAGAATCCCAAGTGGGTGAACCAAGCTATTGCGCTGCCGCCAGCGTTATCGCCGTCGCTCATTAGAGCGATGCCGTGAACCTCATCGGGCGCGCTGCCGAACAGGGCGCGATAGTCGGCGCGTACGTCGCGTACTTCCGCCTGCCACTGGCCGACATTGTGTTCGCCGCTTTGCAGTGCCAGAAGCTGAGCGCGGTCAGTAAACGCATTGGGCCAATGAGCTCCCTGCGGCTGCTCAGACGCCCAAACGTAATTCACGGATGCCACTTGCCAGGGCAATAGGCCTGTTTTTCGGGCAACGTATACTCTTGCGGGGTAGTCGTCGCCCGCTTTGGTCGTTTCGTCAAGCCCCGGGTAGGTAGTGCTAACTTGCCAGCACCAGTGCAGATATGGTGTGGCGTTTAGGTCGATGGTTCGCTCAAGATAGCGAGCGGAGGCTTGCCCCAAGGCGTCTGCTTGAAGCACGCGCTGGCCGGATTTTTCCACCACGCGGTAGCGCGTTTCCCCAGCGAAGCTGCGCGTTGGCCATGTCATGATGCGCTCTGGTGTAAAGCGTACTTCTTGCGCCGAGGCGTGATGAGTGATGTTAACGCTGATTACGAACGTCATGATGAGACATGGCCAAGACGTGCCGCACATACCGTTTTGATGCTTTCTTTTCGTTGTCATAGTGGTTATCTCTCTAACTGCGCGCAGGGTGTCGCTTTCAGGCACGTTAACCTACGATTGACCCCTGCTCGCGAACCCAGCTGTACTTCGAGCGCTCTCGAAGACATCGCCATGTGAGGTTACACTGATTCGCCAATGGGTGACCCAGACGCCCGTTTCCTTACAGACGTCGTCAGCGGTTATCTCACCTTTTTATATGACATATCGAGTCAATGATTTCTCATGGAAAATACGCTGGTACTAGGAGTCGTAGGGAGTTTGGTGGCGGGGTCATTGACCGCGGTGGGGGCTCTGCCGGTACTGCTGGGAACCACGCCGAGTCGAGGGTTTCGAGATTTAGCGCTGGGTTTTGCCGCGGGTGTGATGCTGGCGGCCTCGTTTTTTTCACTGATCATTCCCGCACTCGACGCCGCTGAGGTTTATTATGCTGGCGGGCCGGTGCCTGCGGCTCTCGTCTGCACTGCCATTTTGCTAGGTATGGGTGCCCTTGCCTTACTCAACGAGGGGTTGCCCCACGAGCACTTTCAACAGGGACGGGAAGGGCCCGAAGCCGCATCGCTGCGCCGCGTTTGGCTATTCGTGTTTGCCATTGCGATTCACAATCTGCCGGAAGGGTTAGCGGTCGGCGTTGGTTTTGGTGCCAATGGCCTAGAAGGAGGTATGCCGCTAGCGATAGGTATTGGCTTACAGAACATGCCGGAAGGGCTGGCGGTGGCCGTCGCGCTGATGGGCGAGGGTTACTCCAAGTGGCGCTCCTGGTCGATCGCCGCGTTGACCGGGCTCATCGAACCGATTGGGGGGCTCTTTGGTGCTAGCGTCGTCACCGTCTCCCAAGTACTGCTGCCTTGGGGGTTGGCGTTTGCGGCAGGGGCCATGCTCTATGTGATCAGCCATGAAATCATTCCCGAAACCCACCGCTGCGGCCATCAGAAGAAAGCGACGTTTGGCCTGGCGATGGGCTTGGTGATCATGCTGTTTCTCGATGTGTGGCTGGGCTAGGCTCAACGTTGCAAGTGTTCTACGAGCGCCTGGGCAAAAGTATCGGTAGTGCCGGTGCCGCCCATATCGGGTGTCACCATGTCGCGGCGGTTTTCGAGCACGGCGCGAATCCCCTGACGAATGGCATCCCCCTTGGCGGTCATGCCGAGATGGTCGAGCATCTGGGCGGCGGCGAGCAGTAGGGCACAGGGGTTGGCAATTTTCTTGCCTGCAATGTCGGGGGCTGAGCCGTGTACCGCTTCGAAAATAGCTGCTTTCTCACCGATGTTCGCCCCTGGGGCGAGGCCCAAACCGCCTACGAGACCGGCGCAGAGGTCGGATAGAATATCGCCGAATAGGTTGGTGGTGACCACCACATCGAACTGATGAGGGTTCATGACCAGCTGCATACAGGCGTTATCCACGATCATCTCTTGGAATTCGATCTCGGGATACTCGCTGGCGATGTCGCGGGCTACGTCCAAAAACAGGCCGGAGCTGGTTTTGATGATGTTGGCTTTGTGAACGGCAGTGACTTTCTTGCGGCCGTTTTGCTTGGCGAGTTCAAAGGCGTAACGCACGATGCGCTCGGAGCCTTGGCGGGTCACTTTGATCACTGAAATGCCGGTGTTGCCGTCGTCAATCATCTCCTGGCCATCGGAGAGGTAGGCCCCTTCGGTGTTTTCCCGCACGGTGATCATGTCGATATCGTCGTAACGGGAGCGCGTGCCCGGAAAGCTGATGGCGGGACGCACGTTGGCATAGAGATCGAAGTGGCGGCGTAGCTGCACGTTGATCGATGAAAATCCCTTCCCAATCGGCGTAGTGAGCGGGCCTTTCAGAGCAATACCGTGCTTTTCGATGGCATCCAGCGAGGATTGCGGGATGAGCGTGCCGTGTTTGTCCAGCGCGACCAAGCCCGCGTCGATGAATTCGTAGATCAACCCGCACTCGAGTGCGTCCAGCACTTGCAGGGTGGCGTCCATGATCTCAGGGCCGATGCCATCACCTTTGATCACTGCGACTGTCTGGCTCATGTGCGGGTCCTCTCGTTCGATAGCGTGGGAAAGAGTCAAGGTGTCGAGAAGGCGACGTTAATATCGCCATGCAAGTGCCATGGTAAGCCAAGCTTAGGGGGCAGGTCATCGTCTAAACGTCTAGGGAGGCGGGTGTCAATCGGCCTGTTTGCTGGTAGAATACCGCGCTCACGGCGACCAGCACGTCTGGCCCCTCGCCTGAATAACGATGATAGAACAGCAAGGTGTAACCGTAATGAACAATGCATGGGCATTCATTGCTCTGCCGACTTCAGGGCTGATGACTCCACCCTAGGTTTTTCCCTCCTTATCAGCGCCATGATGCTTGTCGCGTCATCCCGGCGCTATGGCACTCCGATGCCGCTATTTGGCTACCGACGCGTGTGCGTCTTCGTTCGGTAGCATTCATTCGACAAGCTATGACTAATGTGTGCTCATTTGCTGCCTCTGTGCGGCTGTGGCACGCACTATCTTTAAACCTCAAACCATGGACTCCCTGAATGGCACCTTTCAGCAAGCATGAGTGGTTTTCTAACATCAAGGGCGACACGCTGTCCGGTATTGTCGTCGCGCTGGCGCTCATTCCTGAAGCGATCGCCTTTTCGATCATTGCTGGCGTGGACCCGAAAGTAGGGCTCTATGCTTCGTTCTGTATTGCGGTGGTGATCGCCTTTACCGGTGGCCGCCCGGGGATGATTTCTGCCGCGACAGGGGCGATGGCGCTGCTGATGGTGACGCTAGTGAAAGAGCACGGGCTAGAGTACCTGCTGGCCGCTACGCTGCTGACCGGCGTGCTGCAAATCATCGCGGGTTACCTGCGGCTGGCGGAACTCATGCGGTTCGTATCTCGCTCGGTGGTCACCGGGTTCGTGAATGCGCTGGCGATTCTGATTTTCATGGCGCAACTGCCGGAGCTGACCAACGTGACGTGGCACGTGTATGCCATGACGCTGGCAGGCCTTGGCATTATCTATCTGTTCCCCTATCTGCCGATGATCGGAAAATCGGTGCCTTCGCCGCTGGTATGCATCGTGGTACTGACGGTGGTGTACATGGTGAGCGGTATGGATATTCGCACCGTGGGGGATATGGGCGAGCTGCCGGATACGCTGCCGGTTTTCCTGTGGCCAAACGTGCCGTTGAACCTTGAAACGCTGATGATCATTTTCCCCTATGCTGTGATGTTGGCCGTGGTGGGTCTGCTTGAGTCGATGATGACGGCCACCATTGTGGATGACCTTACCGATACGCCTAGTGATAAAAATCGCGAGTGTAAAGGCCAAGGCATCGCCAACATTGGGGCGGGTTTTATGGGCGGCATGGCCGGTTGTGCGATGATCGGCCAGTCGGTGATCAACATCAAGTCGGGCGGCCGGACGCGCCTATCGACACTGATCGCGGGCGTGGTGCTTCTGCTGATGGTGGTATTCCTAGCAGACTGGGTGTCGCAAATTCCCATGGCAGCGCTGGTGGCGGTGATGATCATGGTCTCGATTGGCACCTTTAGCTGGGAGTCCATTCGCGACCTGAAGAAGCACCCGTTGAGCACCAATATCGTCATGCTGGCAACGGTGGCCGTCACGGTCGGTACCCACAATCTGGCGATCGGGGTTTTCGTGGGCGTACTGCTGGCGGCGCTGTTTTTTGCCAACAAAGTCGGCAACATCATGTACGTTGGTTCGAAAGAGGTAGAGGCCGGCAAACAGCGCGAGTATCAGGTGGTGGGGCAGGTGTTTTTTGCCTCATCCGAGCGTTTTATGGCTGCGTTCGACTTCAAAGAGAGCATCGACAAAGTCACCATTGATTTATCGAAAGCGCACTTTTGGGATGTGACCGCCGTTCAGGCACTGGACCGCGTGGTGATCAAGTTCCGTCGCGAAGGCACCGAGGTAGACCTAGTGGGCTTGAGCGAAGCAAGCGCCACCGTCGTGGATCGCTACGCCGTTCATAACGACCCGGAAGCGGTCGATAAACTGATGGGCGGCCATTAATCCTTACGGGCATCCTGCCATCGCCGACGCTTACTTGCCGTGAGCGTCGGCTTTTTTGTGTCTTTGCTGGGGATTAGACGCTTCGGTACCCAGCGAATGTATGCCACCATACCCAGTAACTCGACCAGCGATTGGCACACGATGATGACCACCGCGGCTTGCCAGCCATTGGGCAGGGTGAGAGCGATGGGCAGCATGACGAAGGAATTACGGGTGCCGAAGCTAAACACTAGCGTGCGTGTGCTGGTGGGCGGCAGTTGAAAGAGGTGGCCAAGCGCTTTGCCGAGCAGCGCCGCGACGATCAAGAAGCCTATGAAGATCAACACTGCGTGCCCGAGTAGCTGACGCAGGGCCAACACCTGTGTGACCTGAGTCGCCGCAATGATCAGCAATACGCAGGCTAAAAGCGGTACCGGCATCCATCCCAGTGCATGGGTAGCCCGTTCGATAGTGGCGGATCTCTGCGCTGCGCGCTCCGTGAGCCAGGCGAGCAGCAGGGGCAGCACTATCAAGCTCAAAAAGGCGCTCAGTAACGTAGGGGAGAGTGTTAATTGCAACCCTTCGCTGCCCAGCAATAGCCATAGATAGGCAGGTAGTGCCACCATCTGCACGAGCAATAAAAGGGGTGTCGCGGCAATGGCGCGAGCTGCGTCGCCTTTACCTAAGTGCGTAAAGGTAATAAACCAGTCGGTGCAAGGCATCAGCAGCACCAATAAAACGCCCGTCAGCACGGGCAGCGGCAAGGGAATCCACACCACCAACACCCCCAGCAGTGCAGGAATCACGACAAAATTACCTATCAACAGCGCCGCTATGAAGCGCGTATCTTGAAGACCCTGCTTTATTTGCAGCAGCGGGATTTGGGTGAACGTGGCGAAGAGAAGTAAACCGAGCAGCGGCCATAGTGCCTGCTCAAACGCTGCCATTGGTTCTGGAGCCAATAGGCCAAGGCAAAGTCCGAGCGCGATAAACGCCAGATAAATCCATGACTGCTGCTGTTCGAGCTGTTCACGTATCAAGAGCTTAAGCCACTGGTTGGTTTAAAAAGGCCAAGCGCTCGCCCATCCAGGCGGCGGCTACGCACAGCGGTAAGCTGCCTATACCGTAGAGCAGCGCCAGCCCTAGGCTGCCCTGCTGGGCCAAGTGCAGCGTTTCCAGGCTAAACAGTGAGAAGGTGGTGAATCCCCCGCAGAAACCTGCCATTAGCAGCGGTTGCTGTCGTGCCAGCGCGCTTCGGGGCAGGCGGGTCGTCGTCGCGGCGAGCCAGCCGATGAGGCAAGAACCCAACACGTTGACCAGCAATGTCCCCCAAGGGAAGTGGCCACCCAGCACGGCCATCGACGCCAGCGAAACGCCATAGCGCAGCACGCTGCCTAGAGCGCTGCCAAGGCCAATGGCAAGATAGGCGTTAAGAATCATCGAGGGCTCCTCTGCTCTTCAAGCCTGGGCCAGCCACCAGCCCAGCGCTGCCGTGACGACGCCCAATAGCAGCGTGGCGACCATGTTGAGGGCGGCGCGCATCGCCTGGCCGCGCTGCCATAGCTCGAGGGTCTGTAAGCTAAACGACGATACCGTGGTATAGCCGCCGAGCAGGCCCGCTAGCGCAAATAGCCAAAACGGCTGTGTGTTGGGCACGCCGTAAACGCCTAGCAGCCAGCCTGCCAGCAGCGCTCCGCTAGCGTTGACGACGAGTGTTCCCCAGGGGAAGGCGTTGCCCAGTAAGCGGGCCATGGTATTGGAGATCGCAAAGCGCCCCAATCCTCCCAGTGCACCGCCCAGTGCGACGAGTAATAGACTCGTGATGCCGTGCCCCATGCTACGCCTCGCGCTGTCGTGGTGAAATCGCTAGGCGGCTAAGTGTAGCATTGCGACGGGAGGGACGCAGAAGTCGGCCGTTACTCAAAAAAGCCGGTGCTACGGTGTTGCTGATCCACCTCTTCGTGTACAAAAGAGTCAGAATGACGATCACTGTTCATGCACCCGTGTAAGGAGACACCCCCATGTCTGACTACGTGTTAGCCGCCATCGATGGTTCCCACTACTCAGAAAGTGTCTGTGACTATGCGGTGTGGGCCGCCACGGCGCTCTCGGCACCGCTGCGTTTTCTGCACACCGTCGATAACCATGCCCAAGTCGCCGAGCCCGATCTGACCGGCCATCTTGGCCTAGGCACCCGCGAGCATCTCTTGGAGCAGCTTTCGGACATCGAAGAACAGCGGGGAAAACTCGCCCGCGAGCAGGGGCGCTTGATGCTGGATGCTGCTAAAGCGCGCAGCGAGGCAGCCGGTTTTGCAGACACTCCCTGCATGCAGCGTAACGGCACGCTGGTGGATACCTTGGCGGAGCATGAAAAAGAGATCCGCCTGTTGGTGCTCGGCAAACGAGGAGAAACGGCGCACCAGGCCAGCGGCCATCTCGGGTCTAACCTCGAGCGCGTCGTTCGCGAGCTGCATCGGCCCATATTGATGGTGCCGAAGGCATTCGCCCCACCCAAGCGCATTCTGATGGCCTTCGATGGCAGCAAAACCGCCCGCAAAGGGGTAGAAATGCTGGCAAAAAGCCCGCTATTCGAGGGCGCTGAGTGTCACGTGGTGATCGTGGGGGCCGAAACCGCCGAGAATCGCTCGCAGCTCGAGTGGGCCACCGAGACGCTTCGGTCGGCAGGACACCATACCGAAAGCGCCATTCGAGCGGGAGACGTCGAGGAAGCGCTGCGTGCCTATAAAGAGGAAAAGGGGATCGACCTGCTCGTGATGGGCGCGTACGGTCACTCGCGCATTCGTCATCTGCTGGTGGGTAGTACTACCACGGCGATGTTGCGTAATGCCCACTTACCGGTGTTGATTTTACACTGATGTAAAGCGGTGGTCGCCCGGCCGCCGCGCGTTTGGCAGCGGCCGGGGGGGCCGATCAGGCGGTGCTACTAGCCACTTCCCGTTGCTCGGCGCGAGCGGGCTGAGTCGCATTGATACCCGATAGCACGGCTTTGAGCGATGCGCTCACCGTATCGCTATCCTCCGCCACGGCACACACCCGCTGACCATCGATGTTGAGCTGCACGAAGGCAATGGCGTTGGCTTCGCTGTCGCCGCCCAGTGAGTGTTCGCTGTAATCGAGAATGGCGACGTGGCTACCAGTATGGCGTCTCCAGGCATCGGTGAACGACGACATGGCGCCATTGCCGGTCCCTGATAAGCGCAGCGTGTCGGCACCCTGCCACAGCGTGATGTCGATCCCTTCTTGCTGCCCCTTCGAGAGTCGATAGTCGGCGAGGGACAGCGGCGCACCATGGGAGAAATGGTCGAACATCACCTGTCGAATCATTTCGCTGGAGAGCTCGCTATTACGGCGTTCGCTCTCTTTTTGTACGTAGGGGGCCAGCGCGAGCATCATCCAACGAGGCAGGCTGATGCCGTAGTCGCGCTCCAACAGAAAGGCCATGCCGCCTTTGCCCGACTGGCTGTTAACCCGAATGACGGCCTGATAGTCCCGCCCGATATCGTGCGGGTCGATGGGCAAGTAGGCCACCTGCCACGGTTCGTCGGGTTTTTGGTGCTTGAGCGATTTACGAATCGCATCCTGGTGGCTGCCAGAAAAGGCGGTATACACCATCTCACCTACCCAGGGGTGACGGGGATGCATGGCAATCCCAGTACACTCGTGCACCACCTGAATGATCTCGTCGGGGTTGGAAAGATCCAGCTTGGGATCGATACCCTGGCTGTAGAGGTTCATGGCCAGCGTAACGATATCCATGTTGCCGGTGCGTTCACCGTTTCCCAGTAAGGTGCCTTCGACACGGTCGGCACCCGCCAGTAGTGCAAGCTCTGCCGACGCCACGGCACCGCCCCGGTCGTTATGGGTATGCACCGAAATGATCACGCTGTCGCGGCGGCTGATGTGCTGGCAGAAGTACTCGATCTGATCGGCGTGATGGTGGGGGCCTGCCACTTCCACGGTGGTGGGCAGGTTGAGAATACACTTGTTGTCTGGGGTGGGCTGCCAGACATCCATCACCGCTTCGCAGATGGCCAGGGAGAAATCGATCTCGGTGCTGGAGAAGCTCTCCGGCGAGTACTGGAAGCGCCAATCGACGTCGGGGTATTGGGCCGCATAGGTCTTGACCCACGTTGCGCCTTGCACGGCGATATCGGTGATACCGTCGCGATCCATCTCGAACACCCGCTCCCGTTGGATCGTGGACGTGGAGTTGTACAGGTGGATGATGGCGCGCTTGACGCCCACCAATGACGCAAACGTTTTTTCGATCAGGTGTTCGCGGCACTGCACGAGCACGGCGATGGTCACGTCGTCAGGAATTTGATCCTCTTCGATCAGCCAGCGCACGAAATCGTAATCCGGCTGGCTGGCGGAGGGAAAGCCGACCATCACTTCTTTGATGCCGACCTTGATGATCTGGTGCCAGAAGCGCTGTTTCTGCTCTACCGTCATCGGCTCGAGCAGGGCCTGGTTGCCATCGCGTAGGTCTTCACTCACCCAGATGGGCGCTTGAGTCAGCTCGCGGTCGGGCCACTGGCGGTCGAACGCGGGCACCCGGGGAGCAGGACGGTATTTGCGATGATCAAAAGCAGGCATGGTGAATTTCCTGAGAACGGTGAGTTGTTTGGGGCGGCCGCTGGTGGCGCAAGCCGCTATGGCGTGCTCTTCCGGGTTAGGGAGAGCCTAGGGAGGACGCCTGGGTAAGGCGTCAATCGAGGACCGCTTGTGGCAGTGAACATAGTTTACGACACACGGCGCGAAAGGTTATTGCGAAAATATGGCGTTAGCGCAAAAAAGTGGCAGAATATATCGAATTAAATTCTTATTTTGGTAGGAGATATCGCTGTGGCCAACGCGCCTTTGACTCTCGACCGTTTTGATCGCCGCATCCTCGACGTGTTGCAACAGGAGGGGCGTATCAGCAATCAGGAACTGGCCGAACGCATTGGCCTGTCTCCTTCGCCCTGCTTACGGCGGGTGCGGGCACTGGAGGAGCATGGCCTGATCACCCAGTACCGAGCGGTGGTCGATGCGCGGCCGCTCGGCTTTCAACTCATGGCGCTGCTGCATATCTCGATGGATCAGCACACCCCCGAGCGCTTCGATAACTTCGAGCGTCATATCCGTAACATTCCCAACGTAGTGGAGTGTTTGATCATTACCGGACAAGCTGCCGATTTTCAGCTCAAAATTCTGGTGAGAGACATGGACGATTATCAACACTTGCTGCTCCATGTGATCAATCGCATCGAAGGCGTCACCGGCGCCCATACGAGTTTCGTGTTGCGCCGGGTGTTCGAGCATCGCCCCGTGCCTACCTCATACTCGCTGGCTAACGAAGCGTAGGCAGCGGCGTAATAGCGGTTTACACTGCTTTTTTTCATCTAGCCAGGAGTTCGATCTATGCATATTCAGCGCCATGATACAAAAGCCCGCATGAGCCGTGCCGTCATACATCAGGGTGTGGCCTCTTTGTGCGGTCAGGTAGCAGGCCCCGAGGCTCGCCACGGCGATATCAAAGCACAAACCGAGAGCATGCTGGCGCGCGTCGATGCGCTTTTAAAAGAGATCGGCTCTAGCCGAGAACAACTGCTAAGCGCCACGATTTACTTGAAAGATGGCAGTGATTTCGCCGCCATGAACGAGGTATGGGATGCCTGGGTACCGGAAGGCCATGCACCGGCACGCACCTGCGTATGCGCGCCGATGCCTGCCGATGAGCTGAAAGTCGAGATTACCGTGACGACGGCCGTGGATGCGTAACTGCTATCGCTTATTTGACAGGCTTTTCTGCCGGAAAGCGGGTGTCGCGTAGGCTGTCTTTGATCTTTTTTAGGTGCGGCAGAAAATCTTCGCCGCGCCTGAGCGTGACACCCGTGGCCAGGGCATCGATCAGCGTCAGTTGAATGACCCGAGACGTCATCGGCATGTAGTGGTCGGTATCTTCAGGGGTGGCGACTTCCAGCGTGGCCGTGCACTCCTGAGCGAGCGGAGAGTGGGGCGCGGTGATACCCAGCACCACGGCGCCCGCTTCCCTGGCTACTTTGGCAATGTCGACCAGCTCACGGGTACGCCCAGTGTAGGAGATGATCACTACCACATCGCCGGTATGGCAAGCGGCTGCCACCATTCGCTGCATCAGCACGTCGACGTAGGCCATCACCGGCAGGTTGAAGCGGAAAAACTTATGCTGGGCGTCTTGCGCCACGGCGCCGGAGGCACCCAATCCAAAAAAGTGGATCTGTTTTGCTTGCGTCAGGTAATCCACCATCCTTTCGACGGCGGCCATGTCCACTTCCCGCTGCGCTTCGTCTAGCGCCGCAATGGTCGCCCCAAAGATTTTATGGGTGTACTGAGTAGCGGTATCGCCCGGCTCGACGGCACGGGTGACGTAGGGCGTGCCGCCTGCCAAGCTCTGGGCCAGTTTGATTTTGAAATCGGGATAGCCCTTGGCGCCGAAGTTGCGACAGAAGCGGTTGACGGTCGGTTCACTGACGCTCGCCGCTTGAGCAAGGCTGGCGATGCTCAGGCTGGTGGCCGCTGCGGGGTCTTCCAGAATGACGTTCGCAACTTTACGCTCTGAGCGATTCAGCTCTTCCAAGCGTTCCCGTAAGCGGTCTAGCAGGTCATGCGCCATTAACTGACTCCGTGGCAAGCGTTAGGTGTGAAGAAGGTGTCCAGTCCCTGCACCAGCGATAGAACTCATCGGCAGGCAATGGACGAGCATAGTAATACCCCTGAGCAGCTTCGCAACCAATTGAACGTAAGTAGTCGGCCTGCGCAGCCGTTTCGATACCCTCGGCGACCACGTCGCAGCCCACGGCATGTGCAAGCTGGGTGATGGTGAGAGCCAAATGGCGATCGATGGCGTCCTCCTCCAGGTCCATCACGAAGGCGCGATCGATTTTCAGCGTCGAGAAGGGCAGCGTTTTGACATACGCCAGCGACGAGTGCCCGGTACCAAAATCATCGATGGCCACGGCAATGTTCACTTCTGCCAACTGCGCGAGCTGGATGCGCGCATTGTGCATATCGCTGAGCAGACCCGATTCGGTGACTTCCAGGGCAAAGAACCTTGCCGGGATGCCATGATTGGCCAGTCGCGCCAGCAGGTTCTCGGCAAAGTCCTTACGCGCTAGCTGACGTGCTGCTACGTTCACGGCAATATGGAAATCGTCGTCCAACAGTCCCTTGGCCCGCCAGTCGGCAATATAGCGCATGGCTTCCTCGAGTACCCACTCGCCAATCGAGAGGATATCACCGCTGGCTTCTGCCAGGGGAATGAAGTCGCCAGGGGATACGTGGCCCAGCTCTGGGTGGTGCCAGCGTAGCAGCGCTTCGGCGCCCACTACGCGCTGAGTTTCGAGCGACAGCTTGGGTTGGAAGGCCAGGGACATTTCCCCTCGCAGAGTGGCGCCGCGAATGGCCTGCTGTAGGTGCAGTCGGTGGCGCTGCTGGTTTTCCAGAGCTTCATTGTAGCTTTGCAGTCGCAGTGTGCCGCTCTGCGGAAGTGCCAGGGCGGCCATGTGCACCAGGCGCTCGATGTCGAAGTGGCCCTGCGACCAACTGATACCAATACGCGCGTTAAGAGGCAGTAGCAGGTCGTCTAGGGACTGGTCGTGTTCGAAGCAGTCGAGCAGCCGTGAAGCGAGCTGACGCAGCTCGCTCAGCTCGGCCGTTGGGGTAATCACCAGCAGCTCGCTGCCGCCCCATAGCCCGAGCGTGCTGCTAGCGTCCAACTGGCCGTCGAGCCGATGGCTAATATGCACCATGAGCTGGTCGGCAATGCCGTAGCCATGTAAACGGACGACATCATCGAGGTGATCCAACGCGATGAACAACAACCCCGTGGGGCAGCCCTGTTGCGCCGCGTCGGCCAAGCGTTGTGTCAGGGCGCGACGGTTAGGTAGCTGGGTGATAGGGTCGGTGCGTGACTGGCGATCCAACTCCTCGGTGCGCTTGGCCACCATCTCCTCCAGCGTCTCGGCCTGCTGGTCGCGAACACGATAGCGGTGCTCCACGCTCAACGTGTTGTGAATCCTCTGAAGCACTTCATCGTGTTTGAAGGGTTTGGTCAGAAAGTCCCGAGCGCCCATGCTCAGCGCGCGATGGCGGGTTTCGTCATCGATTTGTGCGGTCAGCACGATGATTGGCGGCGCATGCTCGGCAAACGTCGCTTGCAGTTGCTCCATCACGCTGTAGCCATCTAAATGAGGCATACGGATATCGAGCAAGATGAGATCCGGCATCGCTTGCTGACAATGTTGCAGGACTTGGCGAGGATCGCTCAGACCATGCACGTTATCGAATCCATGATCGTCGAGCAGATCCTGCAGTAGCTCGACGTTGATGCTGTTGTCATCCACTACCAGCAGGTGTTTGTTCATGAACGTCATGGCGCCTTCCTTGGTATGGCGTCTGTGGATACATGGCGGCTCAGTGTCGCCGAGAGCTGATCGATGTCGAGCGGCTTGGTGAGGTAATCGGCAAACCCTGCCGCTAGGCCGTGCGCTCGGTCACGCTCCATGGCGTTGGCCGAGAGGGCCACCACTGGAATGTGACGTAACGAGGTATCTTTTTGAATCGCATCCAGCGCCTGATAGCCGTTCATGCCGGGAAGGTGAATGTCCATCAGCACCAGATCCGGAGGAGAGTAGCGCATGAGGTCGAGCCCCAGCTCGGCGCTGGTGACGGTCTGCAGCCGCACCTGGTCAAAGTCCTCCATGATATCTTCCATCAAGCGCTGGTTGGTGGGGTTGTCTTCGATATAGAGTAGGTGATGACGCTGGCCTGGGACGGCGCTGGCCAGCGTCCTCGGCAAGGGCGACTCGCTCAGCGCATCGGCCTCGGTGATGGGGAGGGTAAACCAGAACGTCGCGCCTTGGCCGGGTGTACTCGTCACGCCAATTTGGCCCTGCATTCGCTCCACTAACTCTCGGGTGATCGCTAACCCAATACCCGTCCCCTCGATGGTGCCATGCTCGGCATCGAGCCGATTGAAGGGTTCGAAGAGCTCGTGCTGTCGCTCGGGCGCGATACCATGCCCGGCATCCGTGACGCGAACGCACACATCGTTGCCCCGTTGATCGACGGCAATCCGTATCGAGCCCTGCGGGCGATTATATTTGATGGCATTGGAGAGTAAGTTGAGCAAAACCTGCTTGGTGCGAGTGTAATCCGCGGCGACCTGCCAAGGCGCCGCGAGTGGCTCGCGCTGAAGCACTAGTCCTGCTGCCTCGATATTGGCTTCTAACGTGCTGCAGGCATCCTCGATCACGCTCTCTAGCGCGATCGGCTCGATGGAGAGCGCCATGTGGCCGGACTCGATTTTAGCCAAATCGAGCACTTCGTTGATCAAGCTAAGCAGGTGCTGCCCACTTTTCTGGATTTGCCCTACCTGTCGCTTCTGCTTGTCGCTGAGCGGCTCGCGCCGCCCTTTGCCAAGTAGCTGCGCAAAACCAATGATGGCATTGAGCGGCGTACGCAGCTCGTGGCTCATGGACGAGAGAAATTCGCTCTTTGCCCTGTTGGCCTGTTCGGCTTGGTCCCTCGCCGCCGCGAGGTCCATGGTGACCTGCTCGCGCTCTGCCATCTGTCGATAGAGGTTGATCAGCAGCGCGCAGGTATCGGTAAACGGCTGAAGCCAGTGTAACAACGAATGGCTCAGCGTTTGTTGGCTGTTGGCAATGGCGAACATGCCTATCAATTTATCGCCACTGAAAATCGGCGCGCCCAGGTAATTATCAATACGCGGGTGGCCCGGTGGAAAGCCGCCGCGTTTGGCGTGACGATAAACGTCGTCGGTGATCACCACGTCGCCGTGGGCAAACACCCGGCCTAACAGCGAGTCGGGATTGGTCAGCATCATATCCCCACTGCGCAGCTGTTCCATCAAATGGCGCGACTCATCGCTCCAGGAGAGATCGGTAATGGCGTGGACCTTGAGCGTATTCGTGGTATTCGTCGGCATTACTTCGCCAATCAGCGCGTAATCGCTGTCGGTCAGCTCGCGCAATGCCTCCATGAGGAAAGACCACAACTGCTCCCCTGACATCAACGCTTGGTAGTCGGTAATACCTTGGTGTAGCACTTGCAATAAGCGTCGCTCCCGATTTACTCGATGCTTCGCTTCATTAATATCTGAAAGATCAGTGAGTATCGCCAGGAATTCAACGAACTCCTGTCGGTCATTGTGGATGGCATTGACCGCTAAATGCACGGGAATCTGATGCCCATTATTATGACGCAATGCAATTTCACGTCCTCTCCCAACGCCTTTTTCGTTAGTGTATGAAGAGAAATGGCTGCTAATTAAGTCGTTGTATTTTTTTGAAATTTTTGGGAATGTGAGAATTCCAGCGTTTTGGCCAACAATTTCCTCAGCTTGGTAGCCTAATAAGTTGAGTGCAAACGGATTAATGGCAATCACATTTCCCATGCGATCAATGCGTACTTTCCCAGTCGCGCTCTTGGTAAAGAGGGCTTCAAACTGTTTGGCTGTGCGCGATAAACGTTCTTTGAGCTCATGCTGGCGGAGTAGCTCATCTACTTGCTTCGCTAAGTTATGCAGAATGCGATGGTCACGTGCAGTGAAGGTACGTGGTTGTTTATCAATCAAGCACAGTGTACCTATAGGTAACTGGTCATCACTGGGGCAAAGCGGGTAGCCTGCATAAAAGCGGATATGGGGTTGTTCTAATACCAGAGGGTTATCAGCAAAGCGTGGGTCGTTATGAGTATCTTCAACGATCAATGGGCGGTTGGCGGCTACGGCATGAGCGCAAAATGAAATCTCACGATTGGTTTCACTAATCTGAAGTCCGCTGTGTGCCTTAAACCATTGGCGCTCCTCATCAATCAAGGAAACCAAAGCAATGGGTACATCAAACACTTCACAGGCGAGCTCGGTAATGCGCACGAAAGCAGTGTCGGCAGGAGTGTCGAGAACATTGAGTGCATGCAAGGCCGTCAGGCGCTGTGTTTCATTATTGGATAGGTCGGCGGCTTGCATGGCGTTTCCTAGGCGTGAGGGTTGAAAAAACGTATTAAATAAATATCGGACATTAATCCCCTAGCTTTAGCCAAGACGCAGCAAATGCAGCAGCCAGCGAGGATAGGGTGGTCTTAACCAGCCGCTACTGGAGCGCTTGGACTGGTAGAACACGCTACGTTGGTGGCTAAAGCGTTCAAACCCGTGGCGGCCGTGGTAAGCGCCGCTGCCACTCTCGCCAACGCCACCAAAAGGAAGAGTCGGCACGGCGTGGTGAAGGAGGGTCTCATTGAACACCAACGCCCCGGAACACGTTTGATGGCGAAGCGTCTCCTGCAGCGCCTTCTGGTGGGTGAAGGCATATAGCGCCAAGGGATGAGGGCGTGCATTGATCAGCCGAATGGCATCATCGATATGCTTTACGCTGATCACCGGTAGCGCCCGCCCAAAGATCTCCTCTTGCATGAGCGATACGCTCTGCTGCGGGTCGATGACCAACGCCGGCGCGTGGGGGCCGTGTTCGAGCACGCGACAGCCGCGCGCTCGGGCATCATCGAGCAGCCGTTCGATTCGTGCGTGGTGGGCATCGCTGACGTAGCCGGTGGCGTCTTTGGCATCGGGTCGCTGGCGGCGAATGGCTCGTTCCAAGGCGTGGGTCAGAGCGTCCAAGCGGCGGCTCTCAACGATGACGTAATCCGGCGCGATACAGGTTTGTCCCGCGTTGAAGCCTTTACCGAAGATAATCGCCTCAGCGGCGCTGTCAAGGTCCGCATCACTGGCCACCAGCGCTGGTGATTTGCCGCCTAGCTCCAACGTGACCGGTGTTAGGTTGGCGGCGGCAGCCGTCGCGACCTGCCTGCCTATCTGGGTCGATCCGGTAAACACCAGATGGTCGAACGCCAGCGCGCTGAACGTCTTGGCGACGTCGGCCCCGCCCTCGATCACGCAGAACTCCTCTTGCGTGAAGTGTTGGGGAATCAGCTTGGCGAGCAGTGCGCTGGTGTGGCGCGCGTGCTCGCTGGGTTTGAGCATCACCGTGTTGCCAGCCGCTAGCGCATCGATGGCGGGCATCATGCTAAGGCTCCAAGGATAGTTCCAGGGAGACATTACCCCCACGACGCCCAGCGGCTGAGGAGCGACTCGGGCGCGCGCTGGCCAGAGCCGCAGCGGAACGCGTGCGCGACGAGGGCGCATCCAGTGCCACAGGTGGCGGCGCGCATAGCGAGCGGCATGAAGGACGGGAAGAATTTCAGCGAGATGGATTTCAATCTCGCTGCGCTGGCCGAAATCGAGCTGGATGGCTCGCACGATGTCGTGCTGATGGCGTTTCGTCATGCGGGCGAGGCGCGCCAAGCGCTCGCGCCGTACGGCCAGCGTGGGAAAAGGCGCCGGGCCTGCCGCCTCGCGCTGCGCCTGTAACGTATCCGTTAAGTCGCGATTCATGGCCTCTCCTTAGGGGTATACCGACTGCCGACGATACGCAGGGCCGAGCGACCTTGAAACGCTGTCTGAGCAGGATCGACAATTGTTTACAAACTAGGCGTTCACACGCGTCAGCGGCCGGAGTGGTACAGTAAGGCATACGCCATCTGTGCCAGTGTGCCAGGGAGATGTTATGCCTTCTCGTCCGCTCTCCTACTCCATTCTACCTGCCATCGAGGCCGTTGCGGCAAGCCAGTGGGATGCGCTCGTGCGTGACGAACAGCCTTTTTTACGTCACGGGTTTTTACACGCGCTGGAGGCCAGCGGCTCCGTCAGCACGGCCACCGGCTGGGAGCCTTGTCATCTGTGTGTCTGGCAGGGCGAGGCGCTGGTGGGTGCGCTGCCAATGTACCGTAAGTACCACTCCTATGGGGAGTACGTGTTCGACTGGGGGTGGGCCGACGCGCTGGAGCGCGCCGGCGGCGATTATTACCCCAAGGCGCTGAGTGCGATACCTTTCACGCCAGTGCCAGGCCCACGTACCTTGATCGCGCCAGGCGCCGATGCCGACGCCGTTCGAGCCCAGTTGGCGATAGGCTGGCGGGAACAGTGTGACGCCCTGGCGCTGTCGAGTTGGCACCTGCTGTTTGCCGAAGAGCTGGAAGTCGAGGCGTGGCAGCGCCAGTGCCCTGATCTGATCGCTCGGGAAGGCGTACAGTTTCAGTGGCGAGATCGTGGTTTCGGTGATTTCGAGGGCTTTCTCGCCAGCCTCACTTCCAAGCGGCGGAAAATGATCAAGCGTGAGCGGCGTTTGGTGGCCGACCAGGGCATTACCTTGCACCGTTTGGAAGGCGGGGAGATCCGCGATGTCGACATGGCGCACTTTTACCGCTGCTACACCATTACTTACCACGAACGCGGACGCCCGCCCTACCTCAATCACGCCTTCTTCGAACGTTTGCGTCACGTGATGCCCGAAGCGCTGATGCTGGTGCAGGCGCGGCTAGCGGGGCGTCCCGTCGCCGCAGCGCTCTACTTCCAGGGAGGCAAGACGCTCTACGGTCGCTACTGGGGGAGTGAGGTCGTCGCCGACTGCCTGCATTTCGAAGCGTGCTACTACCAAGGCATCGACGCGTGCTTGGCAAAGGGCATGACGCTATTCGATCCCGGCACCCAGGGCGAACACAAGCTCGTGCGGGGGTTTGCTCCCCAGCGGGTTCGTTCGCTGCACTATTTGGCCCACCCGGGGTTGGCCGCTGGCGTGGCGCAGTTTTGTCAGCAAGAGGGTGTCCATATCATGGCCTATCGCCGCGCCGCCGAAGATGCTTTACCGTTTAAGTAACGCCTACCGCGTCGCGGCTCGCTGGACTCTGCCCTTAATGGCATAATGCGCGCCGTTTCCGCTTTCACGAAGGATGTCTGGGATGCACAAATGGCTCGTGGGCCTGCTACTGACCGTGTTGGGGTTGCTACAGTACCAACTTTGGCTGGGTAACGGCGGCTGGCAAGATCTGCAGCAGGTGGAGCAGCGGGTGGCCCTGCAGGAGGCGGCCAATGATCCGTTGCGTGAACGCAACGCACGGCTGGCGGCGGAAGTCACCGATTTGAAAACCGGGTTGGATGCCATCGAGGAACGCGCCCGCAGCGACATGGGCATGGTGCGCAGCGACGAGCAGTTCTTTTGGGTGCCGGGCGTGGCCATTGAAAACGAGTTGGTGGGCATTCATGCCGGGCTAGTCGCTCAGCCCGGTGTCATTCCAGCCGACGGTGAGAGCGAGTGATGCAGGCCTCGCCGCTTTGGCTCGTTGTGCCTGCGGCCGGGCAGGGGAAACGAATGGGTGCCGACAAGCCCAAACAGTACCTTCCCCTGGAAGGCCAACCCATCTTGGCGCACACTCTTGCACGTCTGCATGATGCCTTCCCCCAGGCGCATTTAGTGCTTTGCCTGGACCCAGAGGATCACTGGTTTCGGCCAGACTGGGTGCCGTTCAGTCACTGGCAGCGGGTGCCCGGTGGCATAGAACGGATGGATAGCGTGATGAACGCACTGGAGGCCATCGCGGCCAACGACAGCGACTTGGTCATGGTGCACGACGTCGCGCGACCTTGCATCACCCGCGCCGATCTGCACGCCTTGCATCGGGCGGCCCAGTCTCATCTCAGTGGTGCCCTGCTGGCTATGCCGGTGGCAGATACCATGAAGCGCGATCAGGGGGACCAACTCAGCCACGCCACCGAACCCCGTGATGGCCTATGGCACGCCCTGACGCCGCAAGGGTTTCGCTATGCGCTGCTGCGGCGCGCGCTGACCAAGGCCCAGCAGCAGGGCACCGTGGTCACGGATGAAGCCTCGGCCGTCGAGGCGTTGGGGGAAGCTCCCCAGCTCGTTAGTGGGCGGCGCGATAATATGAAAGTCACCCACCCTGACGATTTAGCGTTGGCAACGGCCATCATGGCAGCCCAGCGCAGCCCAAGTAATAGGAGTTTCTAATGCGAATTGGCCACGGCTTCGATGTACACCGCTTTGGGCCGGGTGATCATTTGATGATCGGTGGCGTCAAGCTGCCGTTCGAACAGGGCTTCGTTGCCCACTCCGATGGCGATGTGCTGCTCCACGCCATCAGCGATGCGCTGCTCGGCGCCTGTGCGCTGAGCGATATTGGCCGCCACTTTCCCGATACCGACCCGGCATGGAAAGGCGCGGACAGTCGCGGCTTACTTCGTCATGTGGTCGCGTTGGTGAGGGGCGAAGGGTTCGACGTCGTAAACCTGGACGCTACCATCATGGCGCAAGCGCCCAAAATGGCGCCGCACATCGAGGCCATGCGTGCCGCGATTGCCGAGGAAATAGGCGTGACGCTGGGGCAGGTCAACGTTAAAGCCACCACCACCGAACGTCTTGGCTTTACCGGGCGGGGGGAAGGGATCGCCGCCGAAGCGGTGGTGCTGCTGGCCGCGCAAGAGGCATCGAATGCTTGATCTCCCCACCTGGCAGCGCAGCTTGACGCCGACATTCGGCGTGCCTGCGCCCGGCCAGTATCGCGCTCGGCCGGAAGACTTCATCGTCGATGAACAGCTCGACTTTACCCCGGAGGCTCACGGCGAGCATCTGTGGCTACGCCTTGAAAAGCGTAACCAAACCACGTTAGATGTGGTGAAACTGCTCAGCCGTTTGTGCGGTGTCACCCCGCGCGATATCGGCTACTCCGGTATGAAGGATCGCGTGGCCGTTGCGCGCCAGTGGCTGAGCGTTCATCTGCCCGGTCGCGAAGCGCCTGAGGACTTAACTGCCACGCTCGGCGCTGCGGGCGTCACAGTGCTGGTCATGGCGCGTCACCCGCGAAAACTAAAGCGGGGCGTGCACCGCACGAATCATTTTACGCTGCGCCTAAGTGGCGACGCGGTTCGCCCAAACGATTTATTGCCACGTTGGGAAGCGCTCTGCGCCCAAGGTGTCCCCAACTACTTTGGCCACCAGCGGTTTGGCGCTGGAGCGCGCAATCTGCAGCGCGCCGCCGCCGTACTGGCCAAAGGTTGGCGCAAACGCGATGATCGCCAGGGGATGATGCTTTCGACCGCGCGCAGCTTTCTGTTCAACGAGCTGCTCAGTGCCCGACTGGCAGACGGTAACTGGTGCCAGCCCGTCGCGGGCGATACCTTGATGCTTGATGGCACGCAAAGCGTGTTTACCATCGATGACGTCGAGGAGAGCCTGGTGGCACGCGCCGCCGCGCTGGATGTTCATCCCACGGGCGTTTTGTGGGGTGTGGGCGGCGGGGCGCACGGTGATGCGGGCCGTTACGAAGCGCAACTGGCGGCACGCCATCCTGCGCTGTGCGCCGGCCTCGAGCAGAGCGGCGTCAAGCGTGGACAGCGTGCGCTGCGTGCCCGGCTGATCGCGCCTCAGGCCACCTTCGAACAAGAGTCCGTGCTACTCTCGTTCGCGCTGCCCCGAGGCAGCTTCGCGACGGCGGTGATTGGCGAATTGATTCATCATCCCGACACGGCATGACGCCGAAGTAAGAAGGAGGTTCTGATGCGGCGACTGCTGCTTTCCAACGATGACGGCGTCCATGCTCCTGGCTTACGTGCGCTCTACGAGGCGCTTTTGCCCCATGCCCATGTGCGTGTGGTCGCCCCGGATCGCGACCGTAGCGGCGCAAGTAACTCGCTCACGCTGTCGCGTCCGCTGTCGCTCACCGCGCTAGAGAATGGTTTTTACAGTGTCGATGGCACGCCCGCGGACTGCGTTTATCTGGGCGTCAACGGCGTGTGGGATGAGCGTCCGGATCTGGTCATCTCGGGTATCAATCATGGCAGTAACCTGGGGGACGACGTGCTTTACTCGGGCACAGTGGCCGCCGCGATGGAGGGACGCAATCTCGGCATGACGGCCATCGCCATGTCGCTATGCGGCACCCAGCACTTTGCCACGGCAGCCAAGTTTGCTGCCAGCTTGATCGGCGCGGCCGACCAGCTCTCGCTGCCGCCGCGCACGCTGCTGAACGTGAACGTGCCAGACGTTCCCTGGGAAGCGATCAAGGGCGTCAAGGTCACGCGTCTCGGCTATCGCGGGCCCGCAGAAAAACCGGTGCCCGTCAAAGACCCCCGAGGGCGTACGCGCTACTGGATCGCGCCTGTGGCGGCGAATGCGGATGACGGAGAGGATACTGACTTTGCCGCCGTCGATGCAGGCTATGTCTCGATCACGCCGCTGCAAACCGATTTAACGCGCCACCCGGCGCGTCGTGATGTGCAGGATTGGTTGGATGCCTTTGCCTGATCTATCCCCTAGGGAGCTGCGCGGGCGGGGCATGACCTCTCAGCGCACTCGAGATCGTATGATCGAGCGCCTGGTCCAGCAAGGCGTGAGCGACCCGCGCGTACTGGACGTCATGGCCAGCGAGCCTCGCCATCTGTTCGTCGACGAAGCGCTGGCCCATCGCGCTTATGAAGACACCGCACTGCCCATTGGCTTCGGCCAAACGCTGTCGCAGCCGCTAACGGTGGCGCGCATGACGGAGTTAGTGCTGCGCGCATCGCCCCGGTGCGTGCTAGAAGTGGGCACTGGCTCAGGCTATCAAACGCTGATTCTATCGCGGCTGGTAGAAAAGCTTTACTCCGTGGAGCGAATCTATACCCTGCACGAGCGTGCCGCCGAACGTCTTTGGCGGCTGCAAGCACCGGCCACGCTGGCCGTCGCCGATGGCGGTGAGGGGTGGCCGGAAGCAGCCCCTTTCGACGTCATCCTGCTCACCGCTTGTGCGCAAACGCTGCCTGAGGCGCTGCTGGAACAGCTACGTCCCGATGGCGTGATGATCGCGCCGCTGGAAGAGCCAGACGGCAGCCAGTGGCTCACCCAAATCAAGCGGATTGGCTCCGCCTTCGAAAAGCGCCGCTTAGAACCCGTGCGTTTCGTACCTTTATTGCAAGGAGTGGTGGATTGAAGCGTCGACCCCTAGGACTGTTTTTGCGAGGCGCTGGGATGGGCGCGGCCGATGCCGTTCCTGGCGTCTCGGGAGGCACGATTGCCTTTATTACCGGTATTTACGAAGAACTCATCGATACCATCAAGCAGTTTGGCCCCAGCGCCCTTAGCGCATGGCGCAGCGGCGGCTGGAAAGGGCTGTCGCAGCATCTGAACGTGGCGTTTTTGCTGCCGCTGCTGCTGGGTGTGGCGGTCAGCTTGTTCAGCGTTGCCCACTTGGCGCTGTGGCTGATGGAGGCCTATCCGCTACTGTTGGAAGGCTTCTTTTTTGGGCTGGTCGCGGCGTCGGCCTTGGTGGTCGGTCAAGCCGGTGATCGATGGAAAATTTGGTACTTGCTGCCGCTGCTCATCGGCTTGATGCTCGCCGAATGGTTGCCGAGCCTAATGCCGCTGGTGCTCATGGTGGGTAACGAGTCGCTAGTCGTCATCCTGGCGGGTGCCATTGCGATCAGTGCCATGTTGCTGCCCGGCGTATCGGGCAGCTTTTTACTGCTGACGATGGGGCTCTACGGCACCATCATGGGGGCTATTCGCAGCTTCGACATCGGTATTATCATACTGTTTGGAATGGGCTGTGTGGTGGGGCTGGCACTCTCGTCGCGCCTGCTATCGTGGCTGCTACGGCGCTACCATGGCGCGACGTTGCAGCTGCTGCTGGGCTTCATTATCGGCTCGCTACCGGTTCTCTGGCCCTGGCGTGAACTGTTACGCTACCAGCTAGGCCCCGATGGGCAGATGATCCCGCTGGCTTACCGCTATTTGTTACCCAGCGATTACGCCGTGCTGACAGGGGCGTCGGCACAGGTAACTGGCGTGATAACGTTGATGGTCGTCGGTGCGCTACTCGTCGTAGCGCTCAACCGGCGTGCGGCCACTCATGCCCAGCATCACTCGACAGATAATCGTTCCATTGATCGTTAGCACGGCGTTGAACAGGAGTAGGGTTTCCATGCGTAAGGTTTTTATGATGACGGTGCTTGCACTGGCGGTGAGTGGCTGTGCCAGTCAGCAGTCCAACACCCCCCAGGTGCGCGATTTGAGCGACGCACGCCGTGCGGTGGAAAACTCACCACAGTACACCGTCAAAGCAGGCGATACGCTCTATGGCATCGCGTGGCAGCACAATCTGGACTATCGCCAGCTCGCCGCCATCAACAATATCGATGCGCCTTACCAAATTTATCCTGGTCAAACCATCGCTTTGCGTGAAGGCGCGGGAGGTATGTCGACTTCATCTGGCGGCAACGCGTCACCCGCTTCGACCAGCGGTGCCGTTGCTACGGGGCTGCAACCACAAGCCACTGCCGTTGCGAGCAATGACCAGGAACTCGACTGGCTGCTGCCGGACGAGAGTGCCATCGAGCGCAACCAGCGGCTGACGGCAGAGCGTGCGGAGCGCACGGCGGTCGAGGCGTCTCAACAGGTCGCTGCCGCTACCGAGTCGTCTGAGGTGGCTGCTCCTCAGCAGCCAAGCACTCAGCCCGAGCAGGAGTCCGAGCCCGAGCGGGCTCCCGCGCCGGAACCTGAGCCGACACCCGCCGCCGCACCAGAGCCTGCCGCTGAGCCGACTCAAGCTGCCCGCACCGATCGTTCGTCACGGACCTTTACGCCTGCCGAAAACATCGACTGGCGCTGGCCCACCGACGGCCAAGTGACCGGCGAGTTCGGGCAAGGCGGCAGCATCACCGCTGGGATTGATATCGCCGGACAAAAGGGGCAACCTGTCCGTGCTGCAGGTCCTGGTATCGTGGTCTACGCCGGTAGCGGCGTACGCGGTTACGGTAACCTAATACTACTGAAACACAACGATCAGTTTCTCAGTGCCTACGCACACAATGATAGTTTGAGCGTAAAAGAGAATGATGTCGTCGAGGCTGGTGAAGTCATCGCCACGATGGGCGATAGCGATGCAGATGCCGTCAAACTGCATTTTGAGGTGCGCCGCGATGGTCAGCCGCAAAATCCGTTGGACTATCTGCCCTCTCGCTAGTCATCCCTTGGCGGGTGTAAGGTAGACCTGCCAAGACTACCCGAACAGCTGATTCAGGGCGTCATATAACAATAAGGTGCACGCGCACAGGAAGTGCGACCACCCTTACTTTTCTACATGGCGGATAGGCGAAACCACGGGGGTATGACCATGAGTATGCTGGAGAAGGACCTACAGGAGATTGACCTGGATGAAGTTGAAGAGGCGTTGGATGACGCCGATGACGACGCCACAGCCGAAGAGGATGCGTTCGAAAAAGCGCTGGGCCGTGAAGATCGTCAATCGACTCAAAGCTTGGACGCGACACAGATCTACCTCAATGAGATTGGCTTTTCTCCGCTACTGACGCCGGAAGAAGAAGTGTATTACGGACGCTTGGCGCGTAAAGGCGATGCCCTGGGACGTTCGAGGATGATCGAGTCGAACTTGCGCTTGGTGGTTAAAATTGCCAGACGTTACTTGAACCGGGGGTTGACGCTGCTCGATCTGATCGAAGAAGGCAACCTTGGTCTGATCCGTGCGGTAGAGAAGTTCGACCCCGAGCGGGGTTTTCGCTTCTCGACGTACGCCACATGGTGGATTCGCCAGACCATCGAGCGTGCGTTGATGAATCAGACGCGCACCATTCGTCTGCCTATCCATGTGGTTAAAGAGCTGAATATTTATCTGCGCGCTGCTCGTGAACTGACCCAAAAGCTGGACCACGAAGCCACCGCCGAAGAGATTGCCGAACATCTCGACAAGCCGGTCGAGACGGTCAAGAAAATGCTCGGGCTGAACGAAAGAGTATCATCGGTGGATTATCCCATGGGAGGCGAAAGCGACAAGCCGCTGATCGATACGCTCACCGATGATGAAGTACTCGGCCCGGAAGCCTGCTTAGTGGACGGCGACGTGCGTGAGCACGTAGACCACTGGCTGGATGAACTGAGCGAGAAGCAGCGAGAAGTCGTGGTGCGTCGCTTTGGTCTACGCGGCCACGAGGCGGCAACGCTAGAAGAAGTGGGTGCCGAAATTGGTCTCACCCGTGAGCGGGTGCGTCAAATCCAGGTAGAAGCGCTAAAGAAGCTACGCCGCTCGCTGGAAAAACAGGGCCTCTCTCTCGACGCGATTTTCGAGAGCTAGGCGATCGTCGTGAGTCGCGTCAGCCGTTCTGGCCAAGCCTAGGCACGCAGCACCGATAGCGCACCGAGTGACCCACTCGGTGCGCTGTTTTTGGGCGAAAGGTTTTCCACCGCTGCCGGGCGGGACGCTTGATCGTGTCAGCATTGTCCATCCGCCAGCGGCACTACCTGCCCATGCAGGAGTGAATGAGAGGGTGAACGAGATAGTGAATGAAATGGTAGATGAAAGAGCGAGAATGCCATGCGCCCGCTAGTGGCCCATATTGATTTGGACGCCCTGCGTCACAACTATCAACTGGCGTGTCGCTGCGCCCCGCAAAGCCGCTCGGTAGCGGTGATCAAAGCCGACGCCTATGGGCATGGAGCACTGGCCTGCGCCCGTGCGCTGGAAGCCGACGTCCCGGCCTTTGCCGTGGCGTGCATCGAAGAAGCGTTGAGCCTTCGTGAAGGCGGTATCCAAGCCCCCATTGTCCTGCTCGAGGGTATCTTCGATGCCGACGAGCTGGCCCTGGTAGATGAACACCGTCTGTGGATCAGCGTCCATAGCGCCTGGCAGGTAGAGGCGCTGCTGTCTTATTCGCCCCGGCAGCCGATTCCCGTGTGGCTGAAGGTGGATTCCGGCATGCACCGGCTGGGGTTCTCGCCCGAGCAAGCGGCCAGCGTGTGGCAGCGGCTGGTCGACGCACCCCAGGTAACGGCGCTGCATCTGATGAGCCACTTTGCCAGTGCCGATGCCCAAGACCCTAGCGTCTTCAACCAGCAGATGCGCGTGCTGCAAGGGCTAGCGGATGAACTGAAGGCACCGCTGTGTTTGGCCAACTCTCCGGCGACGCTGGCCTGGCCAGTCGCTCACGGTGATTGGAATCGCCCTGGGGTGATGCTCTATGGCAGCGACCCGCTGGAAGTGGCCAACGACGTCACCCGCCAGCTACGCCCGGTCATGTCGTTACGCTCGGAAATCATCGCGCTGCGCGAACTCGATACCGGCGAGCAGGTCGGCTACGGCGGGCGCTGGAAGGCCCCGCGTCCCTCCAAGATTGCCGTGGTGGCGGCAGGGTATGGCGATGGCTATGATCGCCACGCGGTCGACGGTACGCCGGTGCTGGTCAATGGCCAGCGCTGCCCGATTGCTGGAAAGGTGTCGATGGACATGCTGACGGTGGACGTGACCGATGTTCCCGGAGCGGCCATTGGCAGTGAAGTGGTGCTATGGGGAGCAGCCAGCAATGGCGCCGTACTGCCGGTGGATGAGGTGGCCCGCTATTGCGCTACCATCAGCTATACACTGCTCACCGGGGTGCTGCCTAGAGCTCCTCGGCGTTATCATGGGGCTAACGTTTGAACGGTTATCGGTATGTCTAACGCGTCTAATCCGCGCTCCTTTGCGCACCCTCGTTACTGGCCAACATGGCTGGCGATTGGCCTAATGTACGTGGCCGCGTGGCTTCCTTGGCGCGTGAAGCTTTGGGTGGGGAAAGCGATTGGCCTGCTGGCGTGGCGCTTCGTGAAGCGTCGTCGGCACATCACCGCCACGAACATCGCGCTCTGCTTTCCAGAAAAAAGCGCCGACGAGCAGCGCCAACTGGTCAAAGAGACCTTCATTGCCAACGGGATCGGTTTGGTCGAAACCGCAACTGGCTGGTGTCGTGATGCCGAAGGGCTGCGTCATCGAGTGGCTTATCACGGCCAAGAGCACCTTGCACGCGCTAAAGCCCAGGGCAAAGGCGTGCTGGTGGTGGGTATCCACTTTTCGACGCTGGACTTAGGCGGGGCGTTACACTCGCTGTTCTTCCCGGCGGATGTGGTTTACCGCCCTCATAACAACCCGCTCTTCGAGCGATTCATGACCCGAGCACGTTCACGCATCTTTGGCCAAGCCATTGATCGCCATGACCTGCGCGGCGTGGTGCGCCGCATCAAAGCGGGGCATATCGTGTGGTACTCACCGGATCAGGATTTCGGCCGCGATGTCAGCGTCTTTGCGCCGCTGTTTGGTCAGTCGGCGGCGACCATCCGTCTCACCTCGAAAATCGCCCGCATGACGGGCGCCCCCGTCGTTCCGCTGATGTTCCACCGCAACCCGGATAATCGCACCTACACCATCGAGTGTTTGCCGGCGTTCGAGGATTTCCCTAGTGGGGATGAAATGGCCGATGCCTCGCGGGTGAATGCCTTCATCGAGCGGGCGATACGCAAACATCCCGAGCAGTATCTATGGCTGCATCGGCGGTTCAAGACTCGCCCAGAGGGCGAGGAGAGTGTTTACTAGCCATCGCTGCCCAGTCAAGGTAAGAAAAAAGCTGCCCGCGGGCAGCTTTTCATTGGTATCGATGCGGTCTTGCAGCCATGTGTTAGTCGAGGTTGCGGGAGTAGAAAATTTCCAGCATCTCTTTGCGCAGACGGCTTTCGATGTCTCGTGCTTCTTCGAAGGTGATGTCGCGACGTGAGGTGCCGAACAGGTAGTTATCCAGTTCGAAATCCTTGAGCAGCATCTTGGTGTGGAACATGTTTTCTTGATACACATTCACGTCAATCATCTGGTAGGCCTGCTTGGTATCTTCTGCCAAGTAGTCCTGAATGGACGTGATGTCGTGATCAATGAATAGTTTCTTGCCATCCACGTCCCGGGTAAAACCACGTACGCGGTAATCCATGGTCACGATGTCGGAGTCGAAGCTGTGGATCAGGTAGTTCAGCGCTTTCAGCGGGCTGATATGACCACAGGTCGAGACATCGATATCCAAACGGAAGGTACTAATGCCGTTGTCCGGGTGCGATTCTGGGTAGCTGTGCACCGTCACGTGGCTCTTATCCAGGTGCGCGACCACGGTTTCCGGTAGCGGGCCCGGCCCCGGCTCGGTTTGACCCGGCGTAGGTTCATCCAGCTCGTGCTCGGCGATCAGGATGGTGACGCTCGCCCCGTGGGGTTCGTAATCCTGGCGTGAAATATTCAGCACGTGGGCGCCGATGATATTGGTCACGTCCTTGAGAATCTGCGTCAAACGTTCGGCGTTGTAGAGCTCATCGATATAGTCGATGTAAGCCGCACGCTGCTCTTCGGTCTTGGCGTAACAGATGTCGTAAATATTGAAGCTCAACGAGCTGGTCAGGTTGTTGAACCCGTGGAGTCGGAGATTATCTGACACGTCCGAACCTCCCTATGGCAGATGAAGACACCCCGACGATCCAGCGCCGGAACCGATAAACACTTGTTACCGTGCTGACGCAGCCGCCACTCTCCCAACGGCCCCGCACTACGCAGTAGGGGGAAAAACAAGCGGGCGTATTATGCCCGCCCGTGGCGTGGGTTGCATCCGGCCAGGCGATTTTTTTTGACGCAGAGCGACCGTCTCGCGGCGCAGGGCTCAAGCTTCGATAATCTCGAAGGAGTGAGTAATCTCGACGCCGCCGTTGACGAGCATGATCGAGGCGCTGCAATACTTCTCCGCGGACAGCTCTACCGCCCGTTGTACCTGCTTTTCTTTCAGGCTGCGGCCTGTAACGACAAAGTGGACGTGAATCTTGGTAAACACAGAGGGCACTTCGTCGGCACGCTCGGCGTCGAGCTCCGCCACGCAGTCGGTGACATCGGCGCGGGCCTTATCGAGAATGTTCAAGATATCGAAAGCGGTGCAGCTTCCCATGCCCATCAGCAGCATTTCCATCGGCCGCGGGCCGGTATTGCGGCCACCGTGATCGGGCGGACCATCGATCACTACGCTGTGCCCGCTACCCGACTCTGCGACGAACTGACGACCATCGGTCCATTTTACCCGTGCTTTCACGTTGCTCTCCTCATCTTGGCGACGATAGGTAAGTCGCGCAGCATAACATTTCTAGGCGACAGCGCACGGCTTCATCGCGCGCGGTTAACAGACGTCAAGGCTGCGCCAGATGCTGTTCCAGTTCGGCGAGCCGCTCCGGGGTGCCTACGTCTACCCAGTGGCCGGAAAAATGCTCACCGCTGACGCGTTGCTTGGCCATGGCTTGCTTTAGTAACGGTGCCAGTGCAAACGCCCCAAGGGGCTCTCGAGCGACGAGTTCGGGGTGTAAGATGCCAATACCGGAGTAGGTCAGGCGTGGCTCTCCCATTGGCGTAACGCGGCCCCGGACGAGCGCAAAATCGCCGTTTGGGTGGTGTTCCGGGTTGTCTACCAAGATCAAGTGGGCAAGATCGCCCTCTGTCAGCGCGGCCGCGCTGGGCAGGCGATCACACCACACATCGCCATTGAGGAGTAAAAACGGCGCCTCACCTAGCAGAGGCAGCGCCTTGCGAATACCTCCGCCGGTTTCGAGTGGTTGTGGCTCCACGCTCCAGTGAAGGTGAAGGTGGTGTGCCGAGCCATCACCCAGCGCCTCCATGATCTGCTCGGCACGGTAGCTTACGTTGATCACTACTTCCTCGATGCCCGCACGCTTCAAACGCTCCAGGTGGTGGACGATCAGCGGTTTGCCCGCTACGGGCAGCAGCGGTTTCGGGCAGTGGTCGGTGAGTGGGCGCATCCGTTTGCCCAAGCCCGCTGCTAGGATCATCGCTTTCATGGCGCTGATGCCTCCAGGCGCTGGAGAATGGCGGGGCGCAGCACCTCGCGGACCCAGTCGGCAAACTCATCGTGTTCGGGAAGGGCCATTAAGCTATCTTCCAAGTGGCTTAAAAAGTGCGGCAGGCGGGCCAAATAGCCTTCCTTGCTGTCACGCAGCGTCAATCGACAAAAAATGCCCAGGACTTTGAGCGAGCGTTGGGCGGCCATCGCGTGGCACTGGGCCAAAAAGGCAGCCTCGCTCACCGAGCGGGTCAAGCGACCCTCTTGCCGGGCTTGCTGATAGAAGGTACTCACCAGCGCGGCAAACTGGTCAGCGCTGAAACGGCAGTAGCGACCTCGCAACAGCGAAATGACGTCGTAGCTGAGCGGGCCTGCCACGGCGTCTTGAAAGTCGATCATATAAAGTGTCTGATCGTGCCACATCAGATTCATCGCATCGAAATCGCGGTGAACGCTCACCACCGACTGTTCTAGGGCGCGCTCGATCAAGCTCGTGCGCAGCGTTCCCCAGCTGTCGGGAGCGGATAGCGACAGCCAGCGCTCCAGGCACCATTCGGGAAAGAGATCCAGTTCCCGGGCGAGCAGGGCGGCATCGTAGGCGGGAAGAGCGGCCGGATTGGCGCGGTTTTGCAACTCGGCAATCAGTGACAGCGCCGCCAAGTGGTTCTCTTTCGTGCGTGCCGGGTCGGTAAAGGTAGCCTGCAGCGGCGTATCGCCCAGATCGTCGAGCAGCAAAAAGCCGGCCTCCAAGTCGCTGGCATGAATGGCGGGAACCGGTAGCCCGGCGGCATGCCAGCGCTGGCCGATGGTCACAAACGGCGCGGAGTCCTCCTGGGCAGGGGGCGCATCCATGATGATTTGCGTGTTGCCATCCGGTAGCGTTAGCCGAAAATAGCGCCTAAAACTGGCGTCACCGCCCGCAGCAGAGAGGCGAAGAGTGGCACGGTCGAGGCCGTGGTGTTGCGCCGCCCACTGAGTGAGGGCGTCGATCCGAGAAGAGGACATGCAAGCTCCTTGCTGGTCGGGCATCATGCGGGCTGTATAATACCGATTCTGGATGCCAAGGATAACGAACATGGGCAAGCGAATCTCGCGCACCGTACCGGTTGCGCATACGCTGCTGGGCAGTTTGCTCGCTGGCGCCTCGTTTTCAGCGGTGGCACAGGACCCAACCCTGCCCGCAGAGGCGCTGGACTGGCAGGCCTGGCGCCAAGACGAAGCGTCGCAACAGCTATGCCGGGGGCGCTATGTGATGCCCGGCTACCGCTTGCCAGCGGAACAGAACCCAGAAACGCTTTCGGTGGAAACCGACGAAGTGGACTACGCCGCCGATGGCGAAGCCTTGCTGCGGGGCGATGTGGTGCTGCGCCGAGGTAATACCGAGCTGGAGGCCGAGCGCGTCTTTCTTCCGGCGGATCGCCAGCGGGTGGATGCCGAGGGGAGCCTGGCCATTCGTGATGGCCAGGCCCTCGTGCGCGGTGAACAAGCCACGCTGATGCTGAACGAAGATCGCGCCTCGCTGCGTAACAGCCACTACGTGCTTTACGAACAGCATCTGCGTGGGCAAGCCCGACAGCTAGAGCAGACTGGCGAAAATCAGTACCGCCTTCAGGAGGCTACGTTTACCACCTGTGACCCCGGTGCCAATAGCTGGCAACTGGTGGGTAGCGATATTCGTCTCGATCAAGCCTCGGGGTTTGGTACCGCCCGTCACGCGCGGCTGGAAGTCAAAGACGTCCCAATATTTTACTGGCCGTGGCTGCGTTTCCCCATCGATGACCGCCGCCATACCGGGCTGCTCTCGCCGTCAGTGAGCTTCTCAAGCGATGGCTTCGATTATACGCAGCCGTTCTACTGGAACATTGCACCGAACCAGGATGCCACCATTACCCCGCGCTGGATGTCGGACCGTGGTCTGCTGCTCAACGGAGAGTATCGCTACCTGCTCGAGGGCAGCCAGGGCTTGGTGGAGGGCGGCTATCTCGATAGCGACGGCGGCACCAATAACGGCGATAACCGCTTCGAAGGCGACGACCGCTGGTACATCGATGCTCAGCATGCAGGACGGCTCACGCCGCGCAGCGACTATCGACTGCGCTACGGCGCGGCCAGTGATGGCCGCTATTTCGACGATTTTGGCGGCGAGTTCGGCAACAGCGACCGCGTCAGTATGGAGCGTCTGGCCCAGGTCGATTATCGCGGTGAGCGCTGGCAGCTCGACGCAAGGGCCCAGGGCTTTCAGCGCCTGGAAGACCCGCTCAGCGATACTGACCGTCCGTTCTACCGCCTGCCGAGTTTGACCGCCAACGCCAACTGGCAGCTAGACAACGGCCTGTATTCGCAGTGGCGCTCGAACGCGACCTACTTCTGGCGCGACGTGGATGAGCGGCGAGTTCCTGAGCGCGAAGCGGCCATCGGTTCGCGCCTGCACCTGACGCCCGCCGTGGGCTGGCGCTACGAGCAGCCTTGGGGCTATATCGAGCCGCGCACCGAGCTTTGGCACACCGCGTACGAATTGGATTATGGCGATCGGGTGACCGATCGCGCCACCTCGCCTTCGCGTAGCGTGGCGATCACTTCCATCGATAGCGGCTTAGTCTTCGAACGTGAACTGGAGCTCGGCGGGCGCGATTATCGCCAAACCCTCGAACCCCGGGTGAACTATGCCTATGTGCCGCGCACCGACCAGACCCAACTACCCGATTTCGATAGTCGTGAGCGGGCGTTCTCCTGGGAGCAACTCTGGTCGCCGCACCGCTTCTCTGGAGCTGACCGCGTGGGCGACCTCAACCGCGTCTCGCTCGGCGTACAGTCACGCTTGATCGAAGATAGCGCTGGTCGGGACCGACTCACCTTCGGCGTCGGTCAAAGTTACTATTTCTCCGAGCGGCGCATCGATAGCGAAGGCGACCCGGACACGCTGCCGCCGCGCCCCAGCGAAGACCCTTCCGTGAATCCGGAAAGCCGCTATCAGGCCACCCGTGACCGCTCTCCGCTGGTCACTCGCCTGGATTGGCAAATATCGGATCGCTGGAGTACCGGTTACGAGTGGCTTTACGATGATGAGCGTGAACAGACCGAGCGATCCAGCGTGGACGTTCGCTATCGCCATCCGGAGGGGCACGTAGTGAACCTTGGCTACCGTTGGGAGATCGAAGGGTTCGATCCGAGCGTGGTGCCGGGGGACGATGGTTTCCGCGACTACAGCCGTGAAGAGTGGGATCTTTCGCTGGCGTGGAAAGCGAGCCCAAGGATTGATTTGATTGGCCGCTACCTGCACGATCAAACCAACAACCGTCCCTTGGAACAGCTCGCGGGCCTGCAGTGGAACGACTGCTGCTACGGCGTACAGCTGGTATGGCGTGAATGGATCGACGACAACGATACGGCGCGGGTTGGCGATGACTTCAACGACCGCGGGCTATTTTTGCGCTTCGTGTTTCGTGGTCTAGGTGGCGTGGGCCAAGAGGCCGACGGCTACTTTGAACAGGCGATTCCTGGCTACCGTCCCACGCCCTTATGAACGACCACTTTAAAATAGCGACTGAAAGAGACTTTTTATGATGATCAGAAAGACCTTGCTGAGCTGCGCGCTGAAGAAACGAGCCACCCAGCTGTCCGCAGGCAGCCTGATGGTGCTCTGCCTGGGCACGGGTGCGGCGCTGGTTCCGCTGACCGTTCATGCGCAAAACTTCGAGTCGGCCCAGCGTCAGCAGTTGGATAGCGTCGTCGCAGTCGTCAATGATGGCGTCATCATGCGCAGCGAGTTGGATGACCGCATTGCTCAGGTGGAGCAGCAAGCAGCGGCTCAGGGCGGCAATTTGCCGCCGCGTAACCAGCTGGCCCAGCAAGTGTTGGAGCGTATGGTCATGGATGAAATCCAGCTGCAAATGGCCCGCCGAGCCAATCTGAGTGTGGATGACACCGAACTCAACCGCCAGCTGCGCAGCATTGCCGAATCCAACGGCATGACGCTGGACCAGTTTGCCGATGCGGTAGAAGCCGACGGCATTACCCTGGCCGACGTGCGCGAAGACGTACGTCGTGAAATGTTGATGCGTCAAGTACAGCAGCGCCAGATCAGTCAGCGCGTCACGGTCTCCGATCGCGATGTGGAGCGTTTCTTGAGCCAGCAGCCGAGCCAGCAACAGGGCCAAGCCTTTATCGAAGAAACCCGTGCCCGCCATATCCTGGTGGAACTGACGCCTACGCGTAACGAGAACCAAGCCCGTGCCCGCGCAGAAGAGGCTCGCCAGCGTTTACAGCAGGGCGCAGAGTTCGCGTCGGTGGCCCGTGAGTACAGCGACGATCGTGGTAGCGCCATGAACGGCGGCGACCTGGGCTGGGTGCGCCCTGGACAAACGGTCCCTGCGTTTGAAGAAGCCATGACGTCTCTCAGCCCGAACCAGCTCTCCGAGCCTGTGCGCTCGCAGTTCGGCTATCACGTCATCGAAGTGCTGGAGCGTCGCCGTCAGGACGTGACCGAAGAGAGCCGTCGTGAGCAGGTGCGCCAAGCGATTTTCCAGCGTCGTGCCAACGAAGAGCTGCAAACCTGGCAGCGTGAAATCCGTGAACAGGCCTTCGTGGATATTCGTCTCTAATGACGCGGCCGCTGCTGTTGACCACCGGTGAGCCCGCGGGCATCGGGCCAGAGCTTGCGCTGATGCTGGCCGCTCGTGGGCAATTAGCCAACACGGTTGCGGTGGGTGACCCGCAGATGCTGCGCCAGCGTGCCGCGCTGCTCGGGCTGGCCGTAGAGGTCGTCGAGGCCACGCCGGGTGGCTTGGATATATCCTCTCCAGGGCGTTTGGTGGTGTGGCCCGCCACACTGCGAGCGCCTGCCACGCCTGGGGTGCTCGATCCCGCCAATGCCCGCTACGTGTTGGAGACACTGCAAATCGCCGTAGACGCCTGCCAAGCAGGGCAGGCTGCGGCTATGGTCACCGCGCCGCTGCATAAAGGGGTCATCATCGAAGGGGGCTTTCCTCACTTCACCGGCCATACCGAGTGGTTGCGCGACGCCTGTGGCGTCGATGAGGTGGTGATGCTGCTGGCGACCGATGCCGCGTTGCATACCAAGAACCCACTTTGGCAAGGCAGCGGCGATTTGCGCGTGGCGCTGGTGACGACCCATCTGCCATTGCGTGACGTGGCCGATGCCATCACATTCGAGCGGGTCACCCAGATTAGCCGCTTACTGGCCGCTGACCTGCGGCGCCAATTCGGCATCTCGAATCCGCGCATTGCGGTGTGCGGCCTCAACCCCCATGCCGGGGAAGAAGGGCATTTGGGGCGCGAAGAGCTGGACACGATCATTCCGGCCCTCGACGCGCTGCGTGCCGACGGGTTGGATATCCAAGGGCCGCTGCCCGCCGATACGCTATTCACGCCGCATCATTTGGCCGGGGTCGATGCCGTTCTCGCGATGTATCACGACCAGGGCTTGGCAGTGCTAAAATACGCCGGCTTTGGTCAGGCCGCGAACATTACCCTGGGGCTGCCGCTGGTGCGTACCTCGGTGGACCACGGCACCGCGCTGGATTTGGCGGGCCACGGCACTGCCGACCCCAATAGCCTGGGCGTCGCGCTTGCCCTAGCGCAGCGGCTTGCCGCTCAGCGTGCCAGCTCCCTGGCCGCTTCATGAATCAACCCTCCAAGGAACACTGTTAGATGTCTCAAGTGCCTCAGCAGCACCGTGCTCGTAAACGCTTCGGTCAGAACTTTCTGCGTGACCTCGGCATCATTTCGCGTATCGTCCGCGCCATTGGGCCACGCGAAGGCGACCGACTCGTCGAAATTGGCCCCGGGCAAGGTGCACTGACGGCGCCGCTGCTGGAAGCGGCGGGGAAGCTGGAGGTGATCGAGCTGGACCGCGATCTGGTTCCAGGCCTGCGAGTACAGTTTTTTAACTACTCTGAATTCGTGATTCATGAAGGCGACGCGCTGAAGTTCGATTTTGCCGAGCTCAAGGGCGAGGGCCCGGCGCTGAGGGTAGTGGGTAACCTGCCTTACAACATTTCCACGCCTTTGATCGTACATTTGCTGAGTATGGGCAGCGCCATCGCCGATATGCATTTCATGCTGCAAAAAGAAGTGGTGGAGCGCTTGGCCGCCGAGCCGGGCAGCACCGACTGGGGTCGCCTGTCGGTGATGGCGCAATACTACTGTCAGGTCGATCAGCTGTTCATCGTGCCACCGGAGGCCTTCGTGCCGCGCCCGAAGGTGGACTCCGCGATCGTGCGTCTCACTCCCTTTGAGCACCTGCCTCACATCGCCGACGATCCGGCCCTGCTGTTCGAACTGGTCAAGCTGGCCTTTGGGCAGCGGCGTAAAACGCTGCGCAATAACCTGAAAGGGCGGGTCAGCGCCGAGACGTTGGAAGCGTTGGGCATCGACCCGGCGCGACGCCCGCAAACCCTGACGGTGGCGGAGTACGTCACCATCGCCAATCAGGTCGCGGCCTACGAGTCGGCCAGCGCAGACAACGACCGCCAGGGAGGCGACGAGGGGTGAGTGGTTTGGAGATCGAGGTCAGCGTTACGCCCGAGTTTCGTGATGCCGAGTCGAGCGACAGTGAATCTCGCTACGTGTTTAGTTACACCGTAACGGTCCACAATCAAAGCCCACATAGCGTGCAGCTAATGGCGCGTTACTGGAAGATCACCCAGGGCAGCGGCGATAGCCAAGAGGTACGCGGCAAAGGCGTGGTGGGCCAGCAGCCGCTGATTGGCCCTGGTCAGCGTTTTCGCTACACCAGTCGAGCGATCTTACAAACGCCGGTGGGGGTGATGGAGGGGGCTTATACGCTGCTCAATACCTATACCCAACGAGCCTTCGACGTGCCCATTGCACCGTTTCGGCTCGCCGTTCCACGGCAGCTACATTGACGCTGATCAGGCGTGGGACGGTCGCCTGAGTTGACGATCTAAATGGTCACAAAGGCGCAACGCCAGTTGAACGATCGTCAGCGTAGGGTTGGCGTGGCCGACGCTTGGAAACACGCTTGACCCCGCTAAGTACATGTTTTCTTGGTCGAACAGGCGACAGTCACTATTGACGATCCCCTGTTCGGCGCGATGGCTCATCCGAGTACCGCCCATATGGTGGCGCCCCGCCAGCTCGCCTTCGCTGGGCATTACGACAGGCTGGGCAGCTAACCAATCAGCGAGCTTTAAGCGCCCGATATTCTGGTTGAGCAGGTGTTCTCCAAGTAGCAGCATACTGTCGCGAATGGTGTGGCGGTCTAGCGCTGACTGCTGCCAAATAAGCCGGCTGCGTGGGATACCGAACTCATCGACCTCCGTATCCAGCGCCACTCGATTGTCGAAACGCGGCTCCTGCTCCCAGGCGGCGCGTAGAATCACGCCATGCATGACGCGACCTTGGGCTTGCCACGTGGAGAGCTGTTCTCCAAGTGCTGGCGCGTCTTGTGACAGCGTATCGATCAACTGCTGAGTGGCCTCCCTGTTCATGCGGTGTAAGCGCAGGCCGCAGTTGAGCAACTGGCGCTTGGAAAGCATATCGGGAGTGGGGGATAAAAAGACGTTGTACTCTTGATCCAGCCCCAGCGCCTGCGGTTCAAACAGCAGTGCTTGGCCCACGGAAGCATGCGGATGCTCCATCCAATAGCGACCCAATGTCGATGCGTCGCGGATAAGCTGACCATTGGATTGCTGGTTTAACCACAGCAGCAGTCGCGAGTTTTCGATGCCGCCGCAGGCGAGTACGAAGTATCGTGCACGAACCTGGCACTCATCCCCCTGAAAGTTACGCAAGGTGGCGCGCTCGACTCGGCCAGCGTGACGTTCAAGCGCCACCAAATTGGCCGTCAGACAGTACTCAACATGGGCAGACGCATTGAGTGTGGCGGCATATTTATCTTTCAGCCGCACAGGGTTGCCCAAAGAAAAGTAAATACGCTCAAATCTTGAGCCGGGCACCGGGTAATCAGCATGGGGTTGCGTTAAGTTTAGCAGCTTGGCGGCGTGGGTGTAATAGGGCGCGAGCGCCTCTTGAGTAATTGGCCAAGCCGTATCAGGAGCGGCCGTCTTTGCAGTAAAATCGTGGGCGTCCAAAGGCCTACATACCCCGCCCCAGTGATTGGTAGAGCCACCTAAATAGCGTAGGCGTGCGTCATCCAGGGGAATGTAGGGGTCGCCGACGACCTCGCCTCGGTAAATGGCTTGGGAGCGCTCGCTGTAAGAGGCCTCTCCACCTTCGCACAGCAACGTACGATGCCCTTGCTCAGCCAGCGTCACGGCCATGGCGATTCCGGCTGCACCGGCACCGATGATGCAGATGTCGTAGTCGATTGCTTGGGTCGCGAGGGTGTCAAAGGCGAGATACATTAGCGGTCTTCAGCGCTTAGCAGCCAACCGTTCACCAGTGCCGGCGCCGGTGGAGAGACGGATTGTGCAGCCGCTATCGGCCACCGGCTTAGGGTGAGCACGGTGCCTGTCGAAACAAGCAGGCATTTTAAAACGTCTCGGCGGGCAAGATCGATCGGGGAGTGACGCGGAAAGTAAGGGCTCATTAGCGTACCGTTATCCTTAACAGAGAGTCGCGAGCTGTCTGAGTACATAGTGATGTAACTTTGCCGATTGCTCCAGAATTTTTGTGCTGACGGAGGGAGATAACGCCGAGGCGTTCCCTTGAGTCGTTAGGCGTGTTGTCCATCATTTTCATTCCATTCATCACAAGGCCTTAGCCTATGAGTACGTACGCCATTGGCGATCTCCATGGTTGCCATGCCGAATTTGTCAGCCTGTTGGAAAAACTACGCTTCAACCCGGCCCAGGATAGGCTTTGGCTGGTAGGGGATCTGATTAATCGCGGCCCTGGTTCGCTCGCTTGCCTGATGGAGGCCAAGGCGTTGGGGGGGGCCGTGCGCTGCGTGCTGGGCAACCACGATTTTCATTTGCTGGTGGTGGCTCGTGGGGGCGGCAAGTTGAAAAAGAACGATACCTTGGACGATATTCTGGCATCTCCCCAGCGTGAGTCGCTGCTGGATTGGCTGCAGAACCAGCCCCTGGTCGTGCGCGAGGAGAGTACGCTCATGGCGCACGCGGGCCTACTGCCAAGTTGGAGTGCCGAGCAGGCGCTAGCGCTTAGCGGTGAAGTGCAGTCGGCACTTCAGAGCGAGCGTTCGGGCGAGTTTCTGTCCCAGCTTTTTGGCAATCAGCCGGATCGTTTTCGGGACGACCTGGAAGGCATGGATCGTCTGCGCTGTATCGTCAACGTGTTGACCCGGATGCGCTTCATCGACACCCAGGAGCGTCTCGATTTTGCGGCCAAAGAGGGGCTCGATAGCGCCCCTGATGGATTCGCTCCCTGGTTCCAGTTTCCACGTCAGGATGATATACGCCTAATGTTTGGCCACTGGGCCGCGTTGGAGGGGCGCACGCCCCACGCCAAGATCAACGTCGAGGGGCTGGACACCGGCTGTGTATGGGGCGGCGCGTTGACCGCTATGAATCTGGAGACCGGCGAGCGCACCTGCGTGATTAGCCAGCAAGGAGGCCGTTAAGTGTTTCAACAGGATGCTCTTACCCAAGGGTTAGAGGTGTACCGGGTAGGTGGAGCAGTGCGGGATGCGCTGCTGGGCTGGCCGGTGGTCGATCACGACTGGGTCGTAGTAGGGGCGACGCCGGACGACATGCGTCGGCGGGGCTTCAAGCCTGTGGGTCGCGACTTTCCGGTTTTTTTGCATCCCCATACGTCAGAGGAGTATGCGCTGGCGCGCACCGAGCGCAAATCCGGTCATGGCTACGGGGGCTTCGAGGTGTATGCCAGCCCGGACGTGACGCTGGAGGAAGATCTGTCACGGCGTGACCTGACGATCAATGCCATCGCTCAAGGGACTAACGGAGCGCTGACCGACCCGTTTCACGGTCGGCAGGATATCCAGCAACGCCTGTTGCGCCACGTATCGCCTGCCTTCAGCGAAGATCCGCTGCGGGTGCTACGTACCGCGCGCTTTTTAGCTCGCTATGCGCATCTGGGCTTTGCCATCGCCCCAGATACCCAGGCGTTGATGCGTCATGTCAGTGAAAGCGGCGAACTTGGCCATCTCGCCGCAGAGCGGGTGTGGGTCGAGACCGAAAAAGCGCTTGGCGAACCCAATCCAGAGCGCTATTTCACGACGCTACACGAGTGCCAAGCGCTGGCCACTTGGTGGCCGGAACTTGCCGATGACGAAACGTTGGCTTCTGCCCTCGATGCGCTAGCCAGCGCGCCTGAGACCTCGTCACCCGCGCTGGCCCACTGGCGCTATGCGCTATTGGTGTCGGTGCTTAGTGATGAGCAGCGCGACGCGTTAGCGAGCAGGCTGCGGCTGCCCAACGCGGTGGCGCAGTTGGCCCGCCATACCGCGCTGACGAAAGCGCTGCTCGATGAACCGCTCGACGATGAGCGAGTGCTGCACTGGTTGGAGCGCTTGGATGGCTGGCGCAAACCCGCTCAAGTCATTGCGCAGTTACAACTTGTCAGCCGTTTGGCACCGGCGCGCCAACCCCGGCTTGAGAAGGCGTGGCAAGCCGCTCAGGCAGTGAGCCCCCAGGCATTGCTCGGTGAGGGGTATCGTGGCGCCGCCCTAGGAGACGCGCTGCGCCAGCATCGCCAAAAAGCGGTGGCAGGCGCGTTAGACGAGGGGGCGTCGCGCTAGCGCGCTATGGCCACCCGGAGCTGCGGGTCGGCTTGGGAAATCCAGCGGCCTCGCCAGTGAAAATCGATCGGCCATAGGCGTTGGTCGCCTAAGGTAAAGCGCTTCCAGAGTGTGGCATAGGGGGTTTGGCAGGCGGGGTGGCGCGTGTTGGGCAAAAGCTCCGCCAGGGGTTGAAGCACGAAGGCGTTACGGGTGATTTCGCCACGCGGCAGCGCGACGTCATCGATGACCCCGCAGGCATCGCCGACGGTCAGTAGATCGATGTCCAGCGCGCGGGGGCTGCATTTCATCATGTCCGGCGTTCGGCCGTGGGCGATTTCGAGCTCTTTGGACCATGCTTGAAGCTCGCTCACCGACCAGTCGCTATAGAAAGCGACCACCAAGTTGTAGAAGTTGCGGCTATCGTTGAAGCCGACCGGCTCACTTTCGAAAATGCGTGATATCTGCAGCGGGCCGAAGGTATCTTCCAGGGCGTCTAGGCAAAGTCGGATATGGGTGTCAGGATCGATGTTGCTGCCCAAGCTGAGTGTGACCAGATTCATGACGATGTGTCCTGCGTGGCCTCCGGCAGCGTGCCGCGCGTGATTTCCAGGCCGACGCTGGCCGCTTGAGGAACGGCACCGGGTTTGCGGACGGTCATGCGAAGCCAACTGATCGGAAATTCGTGCTGCAAGCAGGCAGCAAGGCGCTCTGCGAACGTTTCCACCAAGGCGAATTGATGCTCGTCGGCAAACTGCTGGATTCGCTGGCAGATAGCGGCATAATCCAGCGTTAGGCGTAGCTCGTCCGTGGCGGCCGCTGGCCGAATATCTGTTGCCAGCGATAGATCCAGGCTCAGCGATTGCGTTATCGTGCGTTCCCAGTCGTACACACCGATGACGGTGTCGACGGTGAGTGCTTCGATCAAAATGCGGTCCACAGGCCTTCCCCCAGGGTCAACAAGCGGGCGATTGTACTTGAGGATGACCAGAAACGACAGTAAGGCAGCGGCGTCGGCCGCCCATGCCAGGGTAGGCAGTCCATGATATGGATCGTAATCGGTTATTTGAGCGGTAGTTGGCTGGCGGCGGTGAGCGTATGTCGGTGGGCCGGTGTGACGGATCCACGGTTTTGCGGCTCTTACAACCCAGGATTTTCGAACGTGCTCCGCCTATATGGTCCAAGGCTCGCCGCGGCCACGCTGCTGCTCGATGCGTTAAAAGGGGTGCCTGCCGTACTGGCTGCCAAGCTGCTGGCGCTGCCGGTATGGTTGCAGGGAATTGTGGGGCTGGCCGTGTTGCTGGGTCATAGCTATCCGATCTGGCACGGCTTTCGCGGCGGAAAGTCGGTCTCCAGCGCGTTTGGCGTGCTGTTGGTGCTGGTACCCAGCGTGGCGCTGCTCACGGCGCTTTGCTGGGCGCTACTCGCGTGGCGTTTGCGCACGGCGGCGGCGGCATCGCTCGTTAGCGCGCTGTTGGCACCGCTGCTGTGTCTCTGGCTAGCCCCCGGCTACGTCAGCGTTGTAGGGGGCTTTAGCCTGCTCGTATTGGCCCGCCATGGCCTCAATATTCGCCGTTTGCGCCGCGGGGAAGAGCCGCCCCTACGCGGATAGGCGCGAGAGCTACCGTGGTGCTGTAAGCGTATCGAGCGGCCAGCGAGGGGTCGCCTGCATCACGCCGTTGTCATCCCGCTCGCCGGCTGCCAAGCGCTGCGCACCGACATAGGCAATCATGGCGCCGTTGTCGGTACAAAAGCGCCCGCGAGGGTAATAAGCACGGGCTTGGCGCTTTTGGGTCTCCAGCGCTAGCCGTTCACGCAGGCGAGTATTGGCGCTGACGCCGCCTGCCATCACGATGCGTTTTAGGCCGGTTTGGTCAAGGGCGCGGCGGCATTTGATCACCAGTGTATCGACGACGGCTTCTTCGAAGGCTCGCGCAACGTCGGCCTTCGCCTGATCATCCAATTCGTCTGCCGCTTCTAGCTGTCGAATGGCCGTTAGGGTGTGGGTTTTAAGGCCTGAGAAACTGAAGTCCAGCCCCGGACGATCAGTCATTGGGCGCGGAAAATGAAAGCGCGTCGGGTCGCCCTGTTCGGCAAGCTTTGCGACCATCGGTCCGCCTGGATAAGCAAGGCCGAGCATTTTGGCGGCCTTGTCGAAAGCCTCCCCGGCGGCGTCATCCACCGACTCCCCCAGCAGTTGGTAGTGCCCTAACCCCTGTACTTCGACTAGCTGAGTGTGGCCGCCCGAGACCAGAAGGGCCACGAACGGGAAATCGGGGGCGTCATCTTCCAGCATCGGGGCGAGCAGGTGACCCTCCATATGGTGAACGCCCAGCACCGGTATGTTCAGCGCTTTGGCCATGCCGTGGGCAGTGCTGGCGCCAACCATCAGAGCGCCGACGAGGCCCGGTCCGGCGGTGTAAGCGATACCGTCCAGGTCTTGGCGGGTGAGCTGGGCGTCTTTCAATACTTGCTCGATCAACGGCAACAGCTTGCGGGTGTGATCTCGGGAGGCCAGCTCCGGCACGACGCCGCCGTACTCCGCATGCATGGCGATTTGGCTATACAGCGCATCGGCCAACAGGCCGCGCCCGCCGGTGAACGCGGTATCGTAAATGGCGACGCCGGTTTCGTCGCAAGACGTTTCAATGCCCAGTACGCGCATGGCAAAAGAACTCGTGTAGGTGGTAAGGCAGAGGTTACAAACCGGCTAGTCTAGCATTATGGCAGTAGAGGGGCGTAAGCATTTGCAAAGATCGCCAACCGCGACTAGACTACTGTGCGCTGTAAAACTGGGTCGTACACCGTTGTGTTCGGTGTGCGTACTATCCGAACTCAAGACTCCTTAAGGTAGGTGAGTGCTTAATGCCTTCTGTAAAAGTACGTGATAACGAGCCGTTTGACGTCGCCCTGCGTCGCTTCAAGCGTTCTTGCGAAAAAGCTGGCGTTCTGTCTGAAGTACGTCGTCGCGAGCACTACGAGAAGCCGACTGCTGAGCGTAAACGCAAAGCGGCCGCTGCCGTAAAACGTCACGCTAAGAAGTTGCAGCGTGAGCGTAAGCGTTTCGAACGGCTCTATTGATCCGTACCTGGGGATAGCCAGCGCAATTGACCGGTTATCCCAAGAGGGATGCCAAGCGGCCGCCACTAGGTGGCCGTTTGTTTTTCGTTCTGTGATGTGTGTTTTGCGCGGTTTAAGGTGATCAGGCGCATTGTCTGATGACGTTAGACCCGCCCATTAGCGCTTCGCGCGAGGATGCCCGCAGTTCATGGCAGGCCAAATTCCACAGCGTTTCATTGACGACCTGCTCGGCCGCGTTGACGTGGTGGAGGTTGTCGGCGAGCGCGTGCAGCTTAAGAAAGCGGGTCGTAACTTCTCCGGTTTGTGCCCTTTCCATCAGGAAAAAACACCGTCGTTCACGGTGAGTGCCGACAAGCAGTTTTACCACTGCTTTGGCTGTGGCGCTCATGGCAACGCGCTGCGCTTTTTGATGGAGTACGACAAGCTGCCGTTCCCCGAAGCGGTAGAGCAGTTGGCCGGGCGTTTAGGTCTCGATGTTCCCCGTGAGGGAGCGGATGACCCGCGTGCTCAGCAGCGCGAGAAAAAGCGTAAAGAGGGCGTCAACCTGCTGGAAGTGGCCGCCAGCTTCTACCGCGAGCGGCTGAAAATGCAGGAGGGTCAAAGTGCTCAGCGCTACCTGCAGGGCCGCGGACTGTCGCCAGAGGTCATCGACACCTACGGTATTGGTTATGCGCCGGGTGGCTGGGAGGCGCTCAAGCAGCATCTGTCGGCAAAAGGGATCGGCGAGCCGGTACAGGTCGAGTACGGACTGCTGATCCACCGCGAAGACACTGGGCGCACCTACGATCGTTTTCGCGACCGAGTGATGTTTCCCATCCGCGACTTGCGTGGTCGTACCCTAGGCTTTGGCGGCCGGGTCATGGGGGATGAACAGCCCAAATATCTCAATTCACCAGAAACGCCTGTCTTTCATAAAGGGCGCGAGCTATACGGTTTGTACGAGGCGCGTCAAGCGTCTAGCAAACTCGAGCAGTTGGTGATGGTCGAAGGCTATATGGACGTGGTGGCGCTGGCTCAGTTCGGCATTCATAACGCCGTCGCTACGTTGGGCACGGCGACCACGGAAGATCACTTGAGCCGCCTGTTTCGTTTGGTGAGCCGGGTAGTGTTCTGCTTCGACGGTGACCGGGCGGGCCGCCAGGCGGCAAGTCGCGCGCTGGAAACCGCTCTCCCGCAGATGATCGATGGGCGCGAGGCAAGGTTTCTGTTTTTGCCGGAAGGTGACGACCCGGATTCGCTGGTGCGTCGAGAGGGCAGAGAGGCGTTCGAAGATCGTGTCACCTGTGCGATGCCGCTCTCGGAGTTTCTCTTCGAGCAGGCCGCCCAGGGGCGCGATTTGAATACGGTGGAAGGGCGCGAGCGATTTGCGAGTCAAGTGCTGGAGGCGCTGAACAAGGTGCCTGACGGTATGCTGAAATCGCTACTGCTCGAGTCACTGGCCAAACGCAGCGGGCTGGCCCAGTCGCAGCTTCAGGCGCTGCTGGATAAGCGCACCGCTTCCGCCAGCGCACCGCCGCAGTGGGAGCCAGTGGATGACGCGGCGCTCGAGCCGGTGGTGGCGGACGAGACTTCACGCCCTGCTGCCCGCCGCCGTCAGGGAGCGAAGCTGCAGGCGCTATCGACGGTGGCTCGGATCGTACAGCTACTGCTTCACGAACCACGCTTGGTGACGGTGCTGCCCGAGACGTTGGAGTGGCTACCCGACAACAGCGAAGAGGCACCGCTGTGTCGCGACCTGATCGCGCTGCTGCGCGCCGGGCGCTACCGGAGTCCGCAGGTGGTGCTGGCGCATTTTCAGGGTAGCCATGAGGGTCAGGTGTTGGCCGAGCTCGCCCAGCGTGAGCTGCTGATTCCGAAAAGCACTCGGGAGGCGGAGCTCAATGGTTTGGTCGAACATTTGCTAGAAAAGCAGCGCAAGCGCTCGCCTCAGGAAGAGTACGATGCGCTGCTGGCGCTGGAGCGCTCTGGACAGAGGCTGGATAAGGAGCAGCGTCAGCGATTGGCGAGTCTGATGATGGAGCTGGTTCAGCGCTCAGGAGACAGACCGGTCAAGAGCAATACATAGCGAGGGGTTGAATTACGACGCTTCAACACCACATATAGGGTTAGTCGCCAGGCGCTGGCCTAACCGAACAACCTAACACACCTGAATGACCGCGCAAATACGTTTCGCTGGAAAAAATCCCGCTATTTACGCTATACTGTTCGGCTTGTTGAGTTTAATCGATTCAGCGCCCCAGGTGTTTCATTCTTCTTCGTCGAGATAGGGTTTCTATGGCTGGAAATGCGCAGCAGCAGTCACGTCTGAAGGAGTTGATCGCGCGCGGCAAGGAGCAGGGCTACCTGACCTATGCCGAGGTCAACGACCATCTACCCGAGGATATCGCCGACCCGGATCAAGTGGAAGACATCATTGGCATGATCAACGACATGGGTATCAGTGTCGTTGAGGAAGCGCCTGATGAAGACACTTTGATGATGTCGGATCACTCCACGGACGAGTCCGCTGCGGAAGAGGCCGTTGCGGCACTCGCCGCCGTGGAAAGCGACGTAGGTCGCACCACCGACCCCGTTCGCATGTACATGCGTGAAATGGGAACGGTCGAGCTTTTGACCCGCGAAGGCGAAATCGAAATCGCCAAGCGGATCGAAGAAGGCACGCGGGAAGTGATGTCCGCACTGGCGTATTTGCCGGGCGCGGTCGCGTCGATCCTCGAAGCCTACGACGCCACTCAGGACGAAGAAGCGCCTGGGCGCCTATCCGATCTTTTCTCTGGCTTCATCGACCCCGACGAAGGTATCCCCGGGGTTGCCGAAGCGGAGACGCCGGAGCCTGACGTCGATACCGAGCTGAGCGACGATGACGATATCGATAGCGACGCCGACGATGACGAAGAAGACACCAGCGCCAGCGAAGGCGGTCCAGATCCAGAAGAGGCCAAAGCGCGTTTCGAGCAGATTCGTGAGCAGAACGCGGCGGTGGAAACCGCGTTAGCCAAACACGGTCGTGGTAGCTCCGAATTAAAATTCGAACAGGAGCGCCTCGCCGAGCTGTTCTCGCCGATCAAGCTGGTGCCGAAGCACTTCGAGCGACTGGTAGGCCAAGTGCGGATCAGCGTCGAGCAGGTGCGTGCCCAAGAAAAAGCGGTCATGCAGCTGTGCGTCAAGAAAGCCAAGGTGCCGCGCAAGACGTTCATCAAGTCGTTCCCGGGCCACGAGTCTGATCAGACGTGGCTGGACGCCTTCCAAGAAGCGCAGCCCAAGTACGCTGACCGCTTAGAGCCACTGCGTGCCGATATCGCCCGCTCTCAGCGCAAGATTGCCTTCGAAGAGGACATGGTGCAGCTCTCGGTAGCCGATCTGAAAGAGGTCAACCGCAAGCTGTCGATTGGCGAAGCGAAAGCACGTCGTGCCAAGAAAGAGATGGTCGAGGCGAACTTGCGCTTGGTGATCTCGATTGCCAAGAAGTACACCAACCGCGGCCTGCAATTCCTCGATCTAATTCAGGAAGGTAACATTGGCTTGATGAAGGCGGTGGACAAGTTCGAATACCGTCGTGGCTACAAGTTCTCGACCTACGCGACATGGTGGATTCGTCAGGCCATCACTCGCTCGATTGCCGATCAGGCGCGGACCATTCGTATTCCGGTCCACATGATCGAGACGATCAACAAGCTCAACCGCGTCTCCCGTCAAATGCTGCAAGAGATGGGGCGCGAGCCGACGCCGGAAGAGCTGGGCGAGCGTCTGGAAATGCCTGAAGACAAGGTGCGTAAGGTGCTCAAAATTGCCAAAGAGCCGATCTCCATGGAGACGCCGATTGGTGATGACGACGATTCGCACCTGGGGGATTTCATCGAGGACGGCACCATGCTGCTGCCGATCGATATGGCCACTGGCGAAGGCTTGATCGAAGCGACCCGCAACGTGCTGGGTGGTTTGACGGCCCGGGAAGCGAAAGTCCTGCGTATGCGTTTTGGTATCGATATGAATACCGACCACACGCTGGAAGAAGTGGGCAAACAGTTTGACGTGACCCGCGAGCGGATTCGTCAGATCGAGGCCAAAGCGCTGCGCAAGCTGCGTCACCCCAGCCGCTCAGAACCGCTGCGCTCGTTCCTGGACGAGTAAAGCCGCGAGTAGTGCAGAGTGAGTGGTGAATAGAGTAGCCACGAAGACCGAAAAGCCCGCCGTTCTCTGAACGGCGGGCTTTTTATGTTATGCCGTTTAAAGCTTAGAGCGTGTAGTAAGTGGCAGAGCCTGGACCAACCGGTAGGCCAAGAATAAACACCCAGATAAAGAACAGCACACTCCAACCGATCAGCATGAACAGCGTGTAAGGCAGCATGAGCGCCACCAGCGTGCCGATGCCCATGTCGTTACGATAACGGGTCGCCACCGCGAGAATCAGGCCAAAGTAGCTCATCATGGGCGTAATTAGGTTGGTGACGGAATCGCCGATCCTATACGCCGCCTGAATGACTTCGGGCGCGTAACCCATGAGCATCAGCATGGGGACGAAGATAGGGGCGGTGACCGCCCACTGCGCCGAGGCGCTACCCAGCGACAGGTTGACGAAGGCACACATGAGAATGAACAGCGCAAACAGACCGGGGCCTCGCAAGCCAAGGGAGTCCAACAGGTCAGCGCCCGCCACGGCAGTCACGGTGCCAAAATTACTCCAGTTGAACAGCGCCACGAACTGAGCGGCAAAGAACACCAGCACGATATAGAGGCCGAGACTGCTCATGCTTTTGGCCATGGCATCGACGATATCGCGATCGTTTTGCATGGTGCCCGCCAAACGGCCATAGACAAAGCCCAGTACGGTGAACGCAATGGCAACGATGACCACAATGCCGCGTAGGAACGGCGAACCGCTCACGAGGCCCGTCTCTGGGTTGCGCAGAATGCCACTCTCCGGCACCACCATGACGGCCACTAACGCTACCAGCGCCAGGGCGGCTAAGCCCGTACCTTTGAGTGCCCGTTTCTCTGTAGCGGTCAGGCCATCCATACGATGCTGGTCGATGTCGCTATCGGCATAGGCCGAATCGAATTTGCCAAGCTTGGGTTCGACGATGCGTTCGGTAACCAAACCGCCAATCAGGGTGACGAAGAACGTGCTGGCAAACATGAAGAACCAGTTAGCCTCAGCGCCAACGACGTAGGCAGGGTCGAGCAGGCGTGCGGCTTCTTGGGTGATGCCGGAAAGCAGCGGGTCGACCGTGCCGATCAAAAGGTTGGCGCTATAGCCACCGGAAACGCCGCAGAAAGCCGCTGCCAAGCCGGCCAGTGGGTGGCGACCCAAGGAATGGAAGATCATTGCGGCCAACGGAATGAGCACCACATAGCCAAGCTCGGCGGCCATGTTCGACATGATCCCGGCAAACACTACGGCGTAAGTCACGATGCGCGGAGAGCGGTTGAGCACCAGCGCGCGCATACTCGCCGATAATAGGCCGGAGTGTTCGGCAACGCCGACTCCTAACATGGCCACCAGCACCGTGCCCAAAGGTGCAAAACCGGTGAAGTTGGTCACCATATTGGTGACGAGAAGGCGTAGCCCTTCCGCATTGAGCAGTGAATTCACCGCAATCCACTCGCCCTCGTTCGCGGGGCGCGGGTCGGCGACGGATACGCCCAGGGCGGCAGCGATACCGCTAGCCAGCACGACCAGTACACAGAGAATGGCAAACAGTGTGACCGGGTGCGGTAATAGATTTCCCAGCCATTCGACGCTATCGAGAAAGCGTGTGAACGCTCCGCGGTTCAGGTTTTCTTCGCGATTTCGTGGGTTTGTCATAAGGTTTATATCGTTGGTAGGTTATTGTTTAGCAAAAATGCCTATGAAAACAGATCGGCTGACACTACGTTGATGGTGCCAAGGGCGCAAATGGCTTTACGTATAGCGAGATGTAAAAAATGAAACACCGCTGATGCGGGGCGTCAGCGGTGTTTGGCTGGGGGGATAAGTGATTGGTTAAGGCGTTTGCCGTGCGCGATAGATGCGTCGTGCGAGAAAGAGAAGCTCGATGGTGGCAAACAGAATCAAGCTGTAGCCGAGTAGTTCGATGGCCTCTTCGGCAATGTCTTTGAAGTCACGGATATAGTGCTCTTGCAACACGGCTCGCCAAAAATCTTGGCGTCCATAAAGGCGAGAAAAGATATAGGTGACCAGCACGCCTGCCGCAAATAGACCAAACGAGAAGGTGTTGCTGTAGTGGCGAAACTCTTCCAAAAACCGCTGGCGGTGAAAGATGACCCAGCCAAGACTGGGGAGCACGATCAGCGCGACGAGATATTTCCAGGTGTCTTCCGCCACGTAGTGATCGAGAAAGTAGTCCTGCTCACGCACGAGCGATGCGCCGATAAACGCCAGCAGCAGCAGCGTGACGGTGGGCCATACTTTCAATACGTGGCGAATATAGATCAGTAGCGCGCAGCAGCTTGCCAATACCAAAGTTTGGGTGAATTCGGTAAAACCAAGCTCGGTGTAGCGAACCTCGGGCAGGTAAAGCACTTCCAGGTAACCGCCTTGGGCGATACCGCCGATGGCGAGCGTGTAAAGAGTGGCACGAAGTAGCGCGGTGCGAAAACTGATCGCCCAGGGGGGTGACGATGGCATACCAACATCCTTATTGGGGGTGAGGCGAGGAGAGTAAACATTCAGAAATGAATGTTCATTATATCGTCACTTTCCTGTGCTCGCACGTCTAACCTTCTATGCATGACTCGACGGACAGTCGATAACGCTGCAAAGTAAGAGTAACCATGAAAATACCAAGCGGCGATGGTATCAAGTCGTCGCCACTACTAAGCATGACCGTTGAGGGGCGGGCACTATTATGGCCATTAGCGTGTTTGATCTGTTTCGAATAGGGATTGGGCCCTCCAGCTCGCATACCGTGGGCCCCATGCGGGCCGCGCGGGATTTCGTGATGTCACTGACCGCACCAGACATCACCCGAGTGGTGGTAAGGCTGCATGGATCGCTGGCCGCCACTGGCGTTGGGCACGGGACCGATAGTGCGGTCATCATGGGGCTCATGGGGGAGACACCCGAAGCGATCGACCCGGACATCATTGCCGGGCGATTGGCCGGTTTGGATGACGGTAAGCCGTTGACGCTTCCCCACGGCCAGTCCCTGGTATTTCAGCGCGCTCAGGACATCGAATGGGACGACACCTGCTTGCCCTTCCACCCTAACGCCATGACGCTAACGGCCTACCATGACGATACGGTGGTTAGCACGAACACCTATTATTCACTCGGCGGTGGGTTCTACGTGGACCAAGCCTGTGCCGATCAGGGGGGGCTGGATGAGGATAAAACGGCGCTGCCATACCCGTTCGAATCGGCCAATAAGCTGCTGGCATTGTGTCAGCAGCACGATCTGCGGATTAGCGAGCTGATGCTCGAAAACGAGAAAGCGTGGCGCAGCGAAGCGTCGATTCGCCAAACGCTGTTAACGATTTGGCAAGCCATGCGCCAGAGTATCGATAACGGCTTGAAGGCCACCGGGCGGCTGCCGGGTGGTTTGAACGTCCGCCGCCGCGCTCATGCGCTGCATCAGCAGCTGCTTGCACCGCCCGACCATCAGCGTCTCATCGTGACCAGTTTCTCGGTCATGGATTGGGTCAATCTGTTTGCTCTAGCGGTGAACGAAGAGAATGCCGCCGGTAAGCGAATGGTGACCGCGCCGACCAACGGTGCAGCGGGTATCGTGCCCGCCGTACTAGCGTACTACCTAAAGTTCGAGCCGGACGCCTGCGATGCCGATGTGGTGGATTTCTTGTTGGCGGCGGGGGCCATGGGCATCCTGTGTAAAAAGAACGCCTCCATTTCAGGCGCTGAAGTAGGCTGTCAGGGGGAGGTAGGCTCCGCCTGCGCCATGGCCGCGGCGGGCCTTGCCGAAGTACTGGGCGGTACGCCCAAACAAGTAGAGAATGCTGCCGAAATCGGTCTGGAACATAACTTGGGACTGACCTGCGACCCAGTGGCAGGACTAGTACAGGTGCCCTGTATCGAGCGCAACGCGATTGCCTCGGTGAAGGCGATCAACGCCGCACGCATGGCGCTACATGGCGACGGAGACCACTTCGTTTCGCTGGATAAGGTGATCCGCACCATGCGTGATACCGGGCGCGATATGCAGGATAAGTACAAAGAGACCTCGAAAGGTGGTCTCGCAGTCAACGCCATCGAGTGCTAATGAGCAGGTAACAGAGTGTCGATATGGTCGACCAAATGGTCGACCAGCTGACGAATCTTGGGCGATAAGTGGCGGTGGCGAGGGTACACCGCCCAGACCGCCGTATCGTGATGCTGGAACGGCTCCAGCACCGACACTAACTCTCCACTGGCCAGATAAGGCGCCACGTAGTAATCCGGCAGTTGGGCGAGCCCCAGCCCTTTGAGAGCGGCATCCAGCAGGGCCGGTCCAGAATTAGCGCTCCAACATCCCTCTACCTTTACCTCCCGGCGCTGGCCGTTGACTTCGAAGAGCCAGTTGGGCCGCGAGCCGATCAAGCAGCGGTGCTGGCTTAGTTCCGACAGGGTGTGTGGCCTGGGGGCCTGACGAAAATAGGCGCTTGAGCCCACCACGTACTCCTGGCGTTCACACAGCCGCCGGGCAATCAGGCTAGAGTCTTTTAGCACGCCCATGCGAATGGCAATGTCGTACCCCTCCTCGATCAGCTCGACCGGGCGATTGGTAAAGTGCATGTGGACTTCCAACTGGGGGTGCAGTCGCTGGAAGTCGTTGACCAGCGGCGCGATATAGCGCTCGCCAAAGGTGGTGGCCGAGGTGAGCTTCAACAGACCTTGCGGGCTGGCTTGAAGTTCGCTGATGGCCTGCTCGGCGTCGCGCAGTCCGTCGAAGAGATGCCGGCAGTGCTCCACGTAAAGCGCCCCTGCATCGGTCAGCCGAATCTGCCGCGTGGTGCGGTAGAGTAGCTGCACGCCTAGCTGGTTCTCTAACTGGCTGACCAAACGGCTGATATGTGAAGTAGAGACTTTGAGGTGTCGAGCAGCGGCGGAAAAGGTGCCCAGCCTGACCACCTCGACGAAGGCTTCGATACGATCCCAGCGCTGCATGGCGAGCCCTTAATCGAGTGGATTGTTGCTCAGTGACAATAATCTTATGAGTGTATCCCGCTTTATCCCGGTCGCCTAGCTGACCTACACTTTCTGTCTGTTTTCGCGAACGCGTCACGACGCGTTCGATGACCGTGAACCCCAAGGAGTCACCATGAAATCACGCGCGGCAGTTGCACTCGAAGCGGGTAAGCCCCTAGAGCTGGTAGAGATCGATGTAGAAGGCCCGAAGGCGGGAGAAGTGTTGGTCAAAATGGCCGCTACAAGCGTGTGCCATACCGACGCTTACACGCTCTCTGGCGCCGACCCAGAGGGCAACTTCCCGGCAGTGCTCGGCCACGAAGGTGCGGGCGTCGTTCAAGAGGTGGGGGAAGGCGTCACCAGCGTCAAGCCAGGCGATCATGTCATTCCTCTTTACACTGCAGAGTGCGGCAAGTGCAAATTCTGCCTGTCAGGTAAAACCAACCTGTGCGGCAGTGTACGGGCGACTCAAGGCAAAGGCGTCATGCCTGATGGCACGTCGCGTTTCTCCCTCGACGGTAAGATGTTGCACCACTACATGGGGACATCCACGTTCAGCGAGTACACCGTACTGCCGGAGGTGTCCCTAGCGGTGGTCTCCAAAGAAGCACCCATGGACAAAATCTGTCTACTGGGCTGTGGCGTGACCACGGGCATTGGTGCCGTCTTGAACACCGCTAAAGTAGAGCCCGGCTCGACGGTGGCCGTATTTGGTTTGGGCGCCATCGGCTTGGCGGTCATTCAGGGTGCGGTGATGGCCAAGGCGTCCAAAATCATCGCGATCGACGTCAATCCGGATAAATTCGCCCTGGCCAAGCAGTTCGGCGCGACGGATTTCGTCAATCCTAAAGATTACAGCGATCCGATCCAGCAGGTCATCGTCGATATGACCGATGGTGGCGTCGACTACTCTTTCGAGTGTATCGGCAACGTCAACGTCATGCGCTCGGCGCTGGAGTGCTGCCATAAGGGTTGGGGCGAATCGATCATCATTGGTGTGGCTGGCGCAGGCGAAGAGATCTCTACACGTCCATTCCAATTGGTCACGGGTCGTGTTTGGAAAGGCTCTGCGTTTGGCGGTGTGAAGGGGCGCAGCGAGCTGCCGGGTTACGTCGAGCGCTACATGAACGGCGAGCTCAATATCGACGACTTCATCACCCACGACATGCCGTTCGAGCAGATCAACGAAGCCTTCGACTTGCTGCACGAGGGCAAGAGCATTCGTACCGTGCTGCATTACTGAGTATCATCAAGTCAACGAAACCGGGTAAACGAACGCGGTAGGGGCGACCCTCCGCGTTTTCATCTTCTCGAGGAGCCTGCCCCATGAGCATGAGTGAAACCTTAGAACTGGTGTCGGCCAACCGCAGCTGCGGCGGCTGGCACAAGCGCTACCGCCACTACTCCCGGGCGCTTGACTGCGACATGGTCTTCGCCGTTTACCTGCCGCCGCAAGCGGAAAACGAGCGGGTGCCGCTGTTGTGGTGGCTGTCCGGGCTGACCTGTAATGACGAAAACTTCATGCAGAAGGCGGGCGCCCACCGGATTGCTGCTGAGCTTGGGGTGGCGATCGTCTGCCCTGATACCAGCCCGCGAGGTACCGATCTACCCGGCGAGCACGACAGCTACGATCTCGGCTCTGGGGCCGGTTTCTACGTCAATGCCACCCAAGCGCCGTGGAAGCCGCATTACCGGATGTACGACTATGTGATCGAGGAGCTACCGTCGGTCGTGCGCCAGCACTTTCCCGTCAATGGTCGTGAATCGATCAGCGGTCACTCCATGGGCGGGCACGGCGCGCTGATCCTTGCGCTGCGCCATCCCGGTCGGTTCCGTTCGGTCTCGGCCTTCGCGCCGATCGTCAATCCAATGAACTGCCCTTGGGGCCAAAAAGCCTTTACAAGCTACTTGGGCGACGACCAGTCGCGCTGGCGTCAATACGATGCATGTGAGCTAGTGGCCAACGGTGCGTCTCGCCAGCGGCTGTTCATCGACCAGGGCGAGGCGGACCAGTTCTTGGAAGAGCAGCTCATGCCTGAGCGCCTGGAAGCCGTCTGTGAAGAGCACGATCACCCGCTGACATTGCGTCGCCAGCCGGGCTATGACCATAGCTACTTCTTCATCGCCTCGTTCATCGAGGACCATTTGCGCTATCATGCGGAACACCTCATGAAACGCTAAGGATTCCGAGATGCTCGATCGCGCGCTGCGCCGTTTTCTTCGTCTGCTATGGCGGCTTGTCTGGCGTGGTGCGCTGGGGTTCGTGGTGCTCTCCGTGGCGTTGGTGCTGCTATTTCGTTTCGTACCGCCGCCTGGCTCCATGGTGATGGTCGAGCGTAAAGTGCAGAGCTGGATCAACAGTGAGCCCATCGACATTCAACGTCAGTGGCGTAGTTGGGAGCAACTGTCTAGCAATGCCAAACTGGCGGTGATCTCCGCAGAGGATCAGCGGTTCCCCCAGCATCGCGGGTTCGATTTCGTCGAAATGCGTCGCGCCTGGGAAGCAAGTCGAGACGGTGAGCGGCTACGCGGCGCCAGTACCCTGAGCCAACAGACTGCCAAAAACGTGTTTCTATGGACCGGGCGTAGTTGGTTACGCAAAGGCCTGGAAGCGTGGTTCACTCTGTTGATCGAAACGCTCTGGGGGAAACAGCGAATTCTAGAGGTGTACCTCAACGTCGCCGAGTGGGATACCGGCGTGTTCGGTTTGGAAGCGGCGGCCAATCACTACTTCGGTGCTTCAGGCAGCGCGTTGACCGAGCGTCAGGCTAGTTTGTTGGCCGCCATACTACCCAGCCCACGTACTCGCAGCGCTTCCCGGCCCGACGCCCAGGTCGAGCGTCGCAGCCAGTGGATTCGTCAGCAGATGCGCAATTTAGGCGGCACGGCCTACTTGGAGCGACTATGAGCGTAGAGGTAATGAGGTGGGCGTTTGACTGAGCCGCTTGGCTCAGTCGTATCGCACGGGTGCCACGGTAGGCAGTTCGCCGATCTGAGGGCGCGCAAAGTAGTAACCTTGCTGCACGGAAATGCCTAGCGCCAGCAGGCAGCGGGACTCTTCTCGGGTTTCGACCCCTTCAGCGACGAGCTGTGTGCCTAGGGTGCGTGCCAATGACACCATGCTCTTGAGAATGGCCTGACGACGCACGTTGCTATCGCAGCCCATGACCAGCTCGCGGTCGATTTTGAGGGTGTCGGGGCGAAGGTCGGTCAACAAATCCAAGTTGGCGTAGCCATTGCCGAAGTCATCTAGCGAGGTGGTAAACCCCATCCGTCGATAGCTATCGATGATATTACGCATATGCGCTCTGTCGACGACACGCTCAGTTTCGGTGATTTCGAAGTTAAGCCGCTCGGTGGGCCAGCCCACGCGGCGTGACGTGTCGAGCGTGGACTGAATGCACGCCTCCGGTTCGTACACGGCATTCGGTAAAAAATTGATCGACAGCCGCTCGGTCATGCCCAGTTCGCTGGCAAGCTCGATGGCCTTTACGCGACAGGCTTGGTCGAAGCGATACATCAGCTCATCGGTCACTTGATTCAGGATCGAAAAGGCCGATTCGCCGTTAACTCCGCGCACCAATGCTTCGTAATAAACCACTCGTCGTTGGGAAACATCGACAATGGGTTGAAAGGCCATCGTAAACGCAAAGGGAACTGGGGTGTCGCATCGGTTGCAAACGCCGTCGACCCTGGCGCAGTGAGGTTGTGCAGTCATTTTTTCCAAGCCCTGGAAGATTCGTTTTTTTCGTATCGAATTATGTCGTCGAGGGGCGTACCACCATGACCACACCGATAATGGCAATGACCATGCCTGCCAATCCCAGCAGCGGCAAACGCTCATCGAATAGCCACCACGCCTGAAGCGCCGTGACTGGAGGCACCAGATAAAAGAGACTCGCTACACGAGAAGCCTCCCCCTTCTTTATCAAGGCCATCAATAGCAGGATAGCGGCAATTGAGAGAATCAGCACGAGCCAGCCAAGCGTGAGTATGAACGTTGTGCTCCACTCCACCTCGCGGCTTTCGAACAGTAGGGCGCCAATGCCCAACAGTCCACCTGCCGCCATGTATTGGATCGCTGCGCCCGACAGTAGTGGCATGCTGGTGCAGTAGCGCTTTTGGTATAGGGTGCCAAGCGAGATACCCACTAGGGCGGCCATCACGCTCACCAACGCACCCATCCCGAAGCCGCTAAAGAGCGTGCTGCCGAGCTCCAGCTTACTGCCCAGAACCAAGCTGATGCCGACCAATCCCAACAACAGTCCTAACCACTGCCGTCTGGTCAACCGCTCGCCGAGCAGCGGTCCTGCGCAGGCGGCGGTGAGGAGTGGCTGCAGGCCGACCAAGAGCGCAGCCAGACCCGCAGGCATGCCCAAATAGATACCGTAAAATACACCGCCTAAGTAGGTGCCATGGACCAGCAAACCCGATACCGCAATATGTTTCCATAACGTAGGTGATGAAGGCCAAGAAATACGCATTACCCATATCAAGGGAGTCAGTAGCAGTAGGGTGAGTACGAAACGGATGAACAAAAAGGTGAAGGGTTCGGCGTAGGGGAGGCCAAATTTTGCGCCAATAAAGCCAGTACTCCACAACAGAACGAACAGGCCTGGCATGGCAGTCAAACCAAGGGAGGCAGCGTCCTTATCTGTTAACTTTCTGAAATTAATAGACATAATCTTCCTGGAGTAGCATGATTCGTGAGTTGGGTGACTTACGCTTTGTTCTTTTTGTTACTGAGTTTTACATAAAAGATTGAACCAGCGCCCAAACGACGCGTCACACTGGGCACATTCATAACGCGCCAATGAGGTTTCTTACCATGCAACGTATGACTGCTTTGTTCTCTGCTGCACTTCTTGCGACGGGTCTGATGGCGGGCACCGCTCACGCCCAACAAGCCGACGGTCAAGCGCAAGACCCAATGGCTACTCAACAAGCCCCGACTCAGGATTTTTCTGATCAGCAGCTACAGCAGTTCGCCGATGCTTCTCAAGAAATCGCCGTGATCTCGCAAGAGTACACACAGCGTCTGCAGGAAGCAGAAGACGAAGCCGCACAACAGGAAGTACGCGCTGAAGCTAACGACCGCATGATCGAAGTCGTCGAAGATAGCGGCTTGGATGTCGATACGTTCAACGCAATCGGTCAGTCCATTCAGCAAGATCCAGAAATGATGCAGCGCGTTCAGGAAATGGCTAGCCAGTCGTAAAGGCCATGAATTGAATGTTTTACCCAAGGCTATGTGGATAGTGCCAGATTTTCCTTAACGTGCGAAGTAACTGTCACGCCGCAAGCCGACCAAAGCCCAACGTACATGCGTTGGGCTTTTTTTTGTGCGGGTCATTGAGTCCGGCACTTTCGTTTCACCTCAAAGGGTTGTCCAAGGTGAATGTTCACGACACACTGAGACCAGGACGGCCTATTGTCGTCCCATGATGCATCAAAGCACCGTCCGTTCAACAGAGTCAGCGCCCAGCAGGAGAGCGTATGGACGTCGAGTTATTAGAAATACGCCAGCACATGGGGCAGTTTCCCCCGTTTGATGGCTTATCGGATGAACTGCTGGATGCGATTGCCGAGCAGGTAGAGGTAAGCTACTTCAAAACGGGCAGCGATATTCTGGCGCTCAACGATACCCTCGACGAGCTTTGCTACATCCGCAGCGGCGCGGTCGAGGTGTATCGTCGCCAAGGAGAGCTCTACAACCGCTTGGGCGAGGGCGATATTTTTGGTCACTTCAGCCTGCTGCGAAATCACAAGGTTCGCTTTCCTGCCAAAGCCATTGAAGACACGCTGATTTACTTTATTCCCGACGCGGTATTTCAGCGCCTATGTGAAGAGGACGATGACTTTGCCGACTTCGTCGAACTCGAGCGCCCACGGTTAGAAACTGCCGCAGAGCAGCAGAAGAAGTCGAACGACATGATGGTGACGCGTATTCGCAAACTGGTCACCCGCTATCCGGTCATGGTGGAGGCGACGACGAGTGTCCAGCAGGCGGCTAGGCAAATTATCGATGCCCAGGCGTCTGCGGTGTTGGTCATCAAAGAGGGGAGTGATAACCCTCGCTATAGCTTTCAGGATAGCGAAGGCCAAATTTGGCAGATGTGCGGCATTCTCACCGATAGCGATTTCCGCACGCGGGTCGTGGCCGAGGGGCTATCGCCCAGCACCCCTGTGGGAGAGGTTATCTCCGAGCGGCTGATTACCGTCCAGTCCGATGCATCCGTGTATGAAGCGATGCTGACCATGCTGCGTAGCAACGTCCATCACCTCCCGGTACTCTACCGCCAGCGCCCGGTGGGTGTGGTGCACCTATCCGATATCATTCGCTACGAAACGCAAAGCGGCCTCTACCTGGTGAGCAATATCTTCAACCAGTCCAGTGCGCAAGGGCTTGCCAAGCTGGCGCCTGACGTTCGAGCAGCGTTCGTACGCATGGTGCAGGAGGGCGCAAACTCGCAAATGGTGGGCAGCGCGCTCTCTACCATCGGCCGCAGCTTCACCCGCCGACTGCTGGAGTTGGCAGAAGATACGTTGGGTCCGCCGCCGGTACCCTACTGCTTCATGGTCAATGGCTCCATGGCGCGTAACGAGCAGAGCATCGTCACGGATCAGGATAACGCGCTGATTCTCTCCAATGACTTCGTTGCCGAAGAGCATAATGAGTACTTCCATGCGTTGGCCGCGTTCGTCAGCGACGGCCTTGCCGCCTGTGGCTATACGTACTGCAAAGGGGATGTCATGGCGACCAACCGGCAGTGGCGTCAGCCGTTGGCGGTATGGAAGCGCTACTTCCAGGACTGGATGGCGAACCCAACGCCCGAAAAGCTGCTGCACAGTTCGATTTTTTTCGATCTCGATAGTGTTTACGGTGAGGACCTGTTCGTTGAAACGCTGCAGGATTTAATTGCCCAAACGGCTCCCAAATCACCGCTGTTCCTGGCGGCCATGGCGCGTAATGCGCTCAATCGCACCCCACCTTTGGGCTTTTTCCGCACTATCGTCATGGAAAAAGATGGCAAGCACAACAACTCCATCAATCTCAAGCGGCGCGGCACGGCGCCGATGGTAGATTTGATTCGTGTGCATGCCTTGGCCTGTGGTTCTAAAGCGCAAAGCTCCTTTCAACGGTTGGACGACATCAGCAAAACCCAGCTGCTAGCCACCGGGGTGAGTGACAAACTCAGCTATGCGCTCGAGTTCTTGTGCATGTCGCGGATCCGTCACCAAATGATCGACCTGCAGGAGGAGCGTGAGCCGGACAATAATATCGAGCCGGAGAACGTAGAAGACAGCGAACGGCACACCCTAAAGGATGCTTTTCAGGTGTTGAGCAATGCTCAGAAGTTTTTGAAGTTCCGCTACCCCGTTCCCACCCAACGGCAGAGGCGCTGATATGCACGGTATTCGTCCGCGCCAAAAGGTTACTCAAGCCGATTGGAAGGGCTATATGGCTGCTCGGGCCGAGCGGGCCAAAGATGACACCTTGATACGCTTTTTCGATAAGCCGATGCCTGATCCCGAGACGCCGCTGTCCGAGGTGCCGCTCGTCGCGCTGGATATGGAAACCACCGGACTCGATGAGCGACGCCATGCGATCGTCAGTATTGGCGTCGTGCCGTTTACGTTAGGGCGTATATCCATGGCTCAGCGCCGTTACTGGGTAGTGAAACCGCCCCGTCCGTTAGATGAGGACTCGATAGCGTATCACCACATCACGCACTCGGAGATTGCCGATGCGCCAGACTTGGATAGCGTGCTAGACGAGCTGTTGGTGGTGTTGGCCGGGCGGGTCGTGGTGGTTCACTTTCGTAATATCGAGCGACCTTTTCTCGATGCGGCGGTGAAGGCGCGCCGTGGTGAGGGAGTGTTGTTTCCCATGATCGATACCATGTCGTTGGAAGCGCGGTTGCATCGACAAACACTGTGGGCCCGCTTTCGCCGCTGGCTGGGTCGTCCGCCGGTATCGATTCGCCTCAACGCCAGCCGCGAGCGCTACGGCTTACCCGTTTATCAAGGCCACCATGCGCTCATTGATGCTCTGGCCACTGCCGAGCTTTTGCAGGCGCAAATCGCCAATCGCTATAGCCCTGAGACGCCTTTAAAAGCGCTGTGGTGTTAGCGCTCGCACCTTCTTTGCATAATAAAACGGGCAGCCCTTGGGCTGCCCGTTGACGTCTTGCCGAGTTGAAGCTGCCACTTACACTGCTTTGGGTTCGCTCATCAAGCCTTTGATGATGGCGTAGCAGGCCACCAGTAGAATGATGGTGAACGGGAACCCGGTCGACACGGCCATGGTTTGCAGCGCGGTCAAACCGCCCCCCAGCAGCAGTGCAATGGCAATCGCGCCTTCGATGATCGCCCAGAACACACGCTGCGGTTTCGGTGCATCGACCTTGCCACCTGCGGTAATGGAGTCGATGACCAGCGAGCCAGAATCCGACGAGGTCACGAAGAACACGATGACTAGCACGATGGCGATGAACGAGGTGATCTGTGATAGCGGCAGTTGCTCGAGCATGATGAACAGCTGCAGATCCACGCCCGCGTCGCGCACGGCCTCGATGCCTTGGCTGACGTACTGATCGATGGCGGTGCCACCGAAGGTCGTCATCCACAGTACCGAAACGACGGACGGCACGATCAGCACGGAGACCAGGAACTCACGTACGGTACGGCCGCGGGATACCCGCGCAATGAACATGCCGACGTACGGAGACCAGGAGATCCACCATGCCCAGTAGAAGGCCGTCCAGCCTTGGCTAAAGTTCGCGTCTTCACGGCCAAAGGGGTTCGACAGCGCAGGAAGATGAACCACGTAGCTCAATAGGTTCTCGAAAAAGCCGGTCGCGATCAGCAGCGTCGGGCCGACACCGATCACGAAGAACAGCAGCGCGGCAGCCATGGCGATGTTGATTTTCGACAGCAGCTGTACGCCCTTGTCGACACCGGCAACGATCGAGCCAATCGCTATCATCGTGATACCGATGATGAGCAGAATCATAGTGATATCACTTTCCGGCGCGCCAAACAGATAGGTCAAGCCAGCAGCGGCCTGGGTAGCGCCCAGCCCCAGTGACGTGGCCAGACCAAACAGTGTGGCAAACACCGCCAGAATGTCGATCAAGTGGCCCGGCCAACCCCAAACGCGTTCACCCAGTAGCGGGTAGAACACCGAGCGCATGGAGAGCGGCAAGCCTTTGTTGAACGAGAATAGCGCCAATGACAAAGCCACCACGGCATAAATCGCCCACGGATGCAGACCCCAGTGGAAGATCGTTGCCGCCATGCCCAGCGCCGCTGCGCCTGCCGTATCGCCCTCAGCGCCAGCCAGCGGTGCCCAGTCGCCACCATCCAAAGAGGTGCCGAAGTGGGTCAGCGGCTCATTGACGCCAAAGAACATTAGCCCAATGCCCATACCGGCGGCGAACAGCATCGAAAACCAGCCGGCATAGGTAAAGTCCGGCTTGGCATCTGCCCCGCCAATGCGGATTTTACCTAGGGGAGAGACGATCAAACCCAGGCAAAGAATGACGAAGATATTGGCGGCCAAAATGAAGAACCAAGCCAGATTGCCGGTCAGGAAGCCAAAAACGGCGTCGTAGATCGGCGAAATCGTATCTTGCAGTGCCAAGGTGAGTATGACGAACAGCAGCACCACGAGTGACGAAATGGTGAATACCTTGCCGTGTAGGTCAAGGTTGAAGCCCATTGCACTCGTCGTAATGTTGTCTTGGCCGATCACGTAATCGGTATCGATCAGGTTAGCCGGGCCATCAGGGGCGGGGATGCCTTCTGATACCGGCTCATCAGCGGGACGCTTAGAGTCAGGATTATCCACGGGAGCCTCTCCATGTCGGGCAGAAACCGCCAAACGCACCTGGATGGACCAGCAGTTACCTTCTGGCCAATCACAAATGCATTAGCAGGCGTGTATTACATCAGTAACAGTAGCAAACGTTGCTTAATCTTTGTTCAACGCGTGGGCACATTAGCACGAAAAAACGTCACATTTACAACGACGACAGAGGGCCGAAGCCCTCTGTCATTTAACGCTCGGGGCAGCGTATGACTAGCCGTTGAGCCACTGCTCGACCACGTCTTGGTTCTCTTCTACCCACTGCTTGGCATTTTCGTAGGGGTCGCTGCCCTCTTCTTGGTTCATCAGCATCACCTCGCCCATCTGCTCGGGCGTCCACTCGAAGGCATCCAGAATGGCGTAGGCTTCTGGCATGTCTTCTTCCAGACCGCTACGTACGACGGTATGGATCTGCTCGGCACCGCCGTAGACGTTTTCTGGGTCTTCGAGGTACTTCAGATCGAACCGAGCAAACATCCAATGCGGCGTCCAGCCAGTGACGACCACATCCTCTTCGTTTTGGATGGCACTGGCCAAAGCAGCCGTCATGGTGGCACCGCTGCCGCTGCGCAGGTTCAGCCCGAGGTCATAGGTATCCACGACCTCTTCGGTGAGTGCCATCAGGCCGGCACCGGGGTCAATACCGATGATCTCGCCATTGAAGCTGTCGGCGTTGTCGTTCAGGTCGGCGATGGAGTCCACGTCGGTGTACTCAGGTACGACCAAGCCGAGTTTGGTGCCATCCAGATTGGGGCCTAAGTCTTCGGTATTGTCACCGACACGCTCCATGTAGTCTGCGTGGGTCGTCGGCAGCCAGGCGGCGACGATGGCATCGGCATCACCCGTGGAGAGAGCTTGGAACATGGCCGCTGCGGACAGCGAGGTCAGTTCCACCTCGAACCCCGCCTGCTCGAGAACCGCAGCAATGACGTTAGTGGAGGCGACTTCAGAGGACCACTCGACATAGGCCAAGTTGACCGTGCCTTGATCTTGGGCGTGAGCCAGGCTGCCAGTGGCTAGCCCGGTACCCGCGACCAGGGCCAAAGAGGCGAGACGGATGCGGTGATTCAACGTACGCGTTTTCATTCACTTGCTCCCTGTTGATGGGCAGTGGCACTTGCCACTGCGGTATGAAGAGGTCGTTCTTTGCTTACTTCAAGGTCTTGACCTTAGCGATCGCTTGAATCGATCAGCATGGTCATTCATGACCGGTGGTTCAAGCATGCCAATCAACGCAGCGCTCAATGCTAAGACGAGCGGCGCGATTTGCGCAGCGACTGCGTCAGACGGTCCAGCAGCATGGCTAGAATGACCACGGCAATCCCGGCTTCGAAGCCATCCCCTGGACGCAAGCGCTGAATGGCTCGCCAGACTTCGCTACCCAAACCATCGGCGCCGATCATGGCGGCAATGACCACCATCGACAGGGCCAACATGATGGTTTGGTTGATGCCCGCCATCACCGTGGGCAGCGACAGCGGCAACTGCACTTTGAACAGTTTTTGGCCTCGTGTGGCACCGTAGGCGTCGGCAGCTTCGATGAGTTCGGTCGGCACTTGGCGGATGCCCAGCGTGGTAAAGCGAATGGCGGGCGGCATGGAGAAGATGACCGTGGCAAAAATCGCCGACACCGAGCCAATGCCGAAAAACGGGATGGCAGGGATCAGGTACACGAACGCGGGCATGGTCTGCATGAAGTCCAGCACGGGCATGATCAGCCGGTAGAGTCGCTCGGAAAGCGCCGCGGCGATGCCCACGGGCAGCGCGATGACCACCGCCACCAGTGTGGCAATCACCACCAGCGTCAGCGTTTCGATCATCGGGTTCCAAAGCCCTAGGTTCCAGATCAACGCAAGCCCAGCCGTGGCGCCAATCGCCAAGCGCATGCTAGCGAGTTTCCAGCACAGCAGGGCAATGATCGCCAGCAACGCCCACTCGGGCAGCCACATCAGGCTATCGTTCAAACTATTGATGCCGGTTTGCGTAATACGCGAAATGCCACGCGTCACGGCGGAGTATTCGCTGGTCAGCCATGTCAGGCCGGATTCAATCCAACTACCTAAAGGAATGCGTGTTATCTCCATTACTGTTCTCCTGCTCGTGCCAGTTCATCCAGGACTGCGCCTTTTACCACGACGCCTAATAGGCGCTGCTGCTCATCGACCACGGCAATGGGGTAGCTCTTTTCGCTGAACATGGCGAAGAGGTGCTGCAGCGGCTCGTCTGGCGGCACTTTGCGGAAATCTTGGGTCAGGTAATCGGTGATGGTGTCGGCTTTCTCCTCGATGGCACGGCTAGCAGCGTCGGCCTCCAGTAAGCCCAATAGCTGGCGGTCACGGTCGGTCACATAGATGGAGTCGATGCTGTGATCACGCATGCGGTGCAGTGCCGTACGCGGGCCGTCGCTGTCGCGGGCGGTGGTGCGCACCGGGCGCATGGCGCTTTCGGCGGTCAAGATACGAGAACGATCGACCCCTTCGATGAAGCGGCGCACGTAATCATCGGCAGGCTTGGTCAAAATCTCCTCGGGCGTACCGATCTGCACCACCTCGCCATCTTTCAGCAGCACGATGCGGTCGCCGATATTGAGCGCCTCATCCAAGTCGTGAGTAATGAAGACGGTAGTCTTCTGCATTTTGGTTTGCAGTTGCAGAAGCTCTTGCTGCATGTCCTTGCGGATGAGCGGATCAAGGGCTGAGAAGGCCTCGTCCATGAGCAGTACGCTGGCATCGTTGGCCAGTGCGCGGGCAAGTCCTACACGCTGCTGCATACCGCCCGATAGCTGGTTGGGGTAGGCATCTTCCCAGCCTTCCAAGCCCACCTGCTTGAGCGCGTTGTGGGCGATCGACTGCCGCTCGGACTTCTCTACCCCGCGAATCTCCAAACCAAATTCGGCGTTCTGTTGTACCGTTCGGTGAGGGAAAAGCGCGAAGTTTTGAAACACCATCGAGAAATGACGGCGGCGGCACTCCAGCAGCGCTTTCTCACCCAACGTTGGGATGTTCTCTCCGTCGATGATGATCTCGCCTTCGGTCGTATCGATCAGGCGATTCAAACAGCGAATCAGCGTGGATTTACCCGAGCCAGACAGGCCCATGATGACCAGTAGTTCACCTTCGTAGACGTCGAAGGAGATATCGGAAAGGCCGAGGGTTTGGCCGGTTTTTTCGAGAATCTCAGGGCGTTTGAGGCCCTGGTCGCGTAACTCGAGAGCTTTTTTGGGCTGTTTGCCAAAGACCTTGCTCAAGCCGCGTACCTGAATTTTGACAGGGCGTGTCTCGTCCATCAGCGGTGCCTTTTGATTGAATGAGCAGCCTTGTGTCGTTACTCAACGCGCTTACCTGCGGCCTAGACGTGCTTCCTGCAAGCAGCGACACAAAACGGTTCATAAGTAGGAGTTAAGATTATATTTAACAAGATATTACAAATTATTATACATAAGTGAGCAGGATGTGCCACAACGCTCCCGCTCACCCCGTCAATTTACGCCACATGTGCCATTTTGAACCCCCACCCATGACCCTGTCGTGACAGCGAACGGTGGCTACGCTTTTTTAATAAGTTTCTGTTTTTTAAAATATAAATATATTTTTTTCAATGTTGGCACGAAGTGTGAAGGTATCTTTTTAGAAAAGCTTGGCAAGTGACGCAAGCACGTTAGTCGAAAAAGGAGGCAATCTTTATGGATAAACAAGTGAGCCAATCGCGCAAGCGTCCACACATGCTGACACTGTGCATGTTAGCCGCAACCGTTAGCACCTTAGCCCTGGCGGGGTGTGGCAACGGCGAAGAGGAAATGCCCCCGGCGCAGCAACCTGACACCATGGAGCAGGACGCGACGACCACGACGGCTCCGGCTACCGGGAACGAGCCTACCATGGCAGACGAGCCGATGAATGAAGATCCGGGCTTGGGCGACGATCCCGCGGCGACGCAAGAGCCAATGCCGGGTGAGAATACGCAAACGGGCGCTGTCAACGATCCTGAAGAAAATCCTGGTTTCGGTGAAGGCACCGATCCCATGCCCGGTGCTAGCGATACCACTACCGACGACGTTAACAGTACCGATGATGAAGACGACATGACTAACGGCCAATAGCCGTCAACGCTCCCTACGATGGTAAGCCGACCCAGCTGTCTGTTCCCTGCGGCTGCTCCACACGGTTTATCATCCTTTCGCCCCCGCGCCCGCGGGGGCTTTTTTTGCTTGTTTAAAGCGTATGACGGTGAGTTTGGGCGGTTGCAAGTTACCCGTCAGCCGCTAAGGTTAGGGGGAGCAGACGCTGCTTTGGCGGCTGCTAGCCCATGAACAAGGAAGGAGAATGGACATGATGTCACGATTACGCAATGCGCGTGGGACGGCGCTACTGTTGAGCGCACTGCTCATGGCGGGCGTGCTGACAGGCTGCGGTGATTCCGAAGCACCGACCACCGATTCGGAAGTACCGACCGACGAACCTCAAGAGCCCATGGATACCGGCCCCATGGCGAATGATGGGCAAGCGACACGTGAGTCGCCCGGCGATGGCGTGAGTGAACCGGAGTAAGCATGAAAAAGCCGGTCGGCGAGTGCGACCGGCTTGGACTTACTCCTCGCTATCTTCCAAACGCCGATAAAGAGTGCGGCGGGCGATGCCTAATACTTCGGCCGTCCGCCGTTTATTTCCCCCTGTCGCTTCCAACACTTTGCGAATATAGCGCTTTTCCACCTCTTCTAAACTTGGCCAGCGGGCTGGCGCGGGTGCCGGAATTTGCGTGCCTGGCAGTACCTCCCCGCTTAGCGTGGGCGTCGTGTCGGTACTGCTCTTTTGCTGGCTGGACTGTTCGCGCAGGCGCTCGGGGAGATCCTGATGCTGTAGCACGCCTGCTTCGCTGAGTGTGACCGCGCGCATGATCGCGTTCTCCAACTCGCGCACGTTGCCGGGATAGGAGTAGTTCAACAGGCTATTGAGGGCCTCCGGCTCGATCTGCTCGATCTGTTTCCCTTGGGTGTCGGCATGTTTGTCGATCAAGGCGAACACCAAGTGCTCGATGTCCGTGCCGCGCTCACGTAGCGGTGGAATGCGCAGCGAGAAGGTTTCCAGGCGGTAAAACAGGTCGCTACGGAAGTTCTCCTGCTCGATCTCTTTCTCCAGGTGGCGGTGCGTAGCGGCAATGATGCGCACATCCACCGGTTCCTCTCGCTCACCGCCCACGGGGCGTACGGTTTTCTCTTGCAGGGCGCGCAGCAGCTTGGCTTGCAGATTGATCGGCATTTCACCAATCTCATCGAGGAACAGGCTGCCGCCTTGAGCACTTTGGAAAAGCCCTTTTCTGGCCTCGTTTGCGCCCGTGAAGGCGCCTTTTACGTGGCCGAAGAATTCGCTCTCCATCAGATCGGCAGGAATACTGGCGCAGTTTACGGGCACGAAGGGCGCGTCGTGACGGCTACTTTCCTGGTGGATCGCCCGGGCCAACAGCTCTTTGCCGGTGCCGCTTTCACCCAGAATCAAAATGGGCGCATCGCTTTTCGCCAACCGAGAGGCATCGTGAAACAGCGACTGCATGGCCGGACTTTTACCCACGATGCCGTGGAAATGGCTGAGCTCCGTATCATGAGACAGCGACAAGCGCTGACGCTCCAGTACGCGAAAAACGGCGTCACGAATGGCATCCAAATCGAGCGGTTTGGTCAAAAAGTCATCGGCACCTAGCTTGAGGGCTTCTACCGCCTGATCGATGGTGCCAAAGGCGGTAATCACGATGATGCCTAGCTCGCTGCCGCTCTGGCGGAGCTGTTGAAGTAACTGAATGCCGGTCATGCCCGGTAGCCGTACATCGGTAATCATCATCGCCACCGGCGTATGGCTCAGTAGGGCAATGGCTTCTTCTGCGCTGGGGACACCCAGTGTGTCGTAGCCCGCGTCGTTGAGCTCCTCCTCTAGCAACTCACGGATAGCGGCGTCATCTTCCACCACCAATAACGGTAAAAGGTGTTCCTGATGGGTCACAAACGTCGTCCTCAAGCGGATGCGGTTTCACTAAGGGGCAGCGTAATTTCAAAGCCAGCGCCGCCAAGTGCGCTGTCAAATACGCCAATCGTCCCGCCGTGGTCGTTGATAATGCGGTGCACCATCGATAATCCCAAGCCGCTGCCTTGACCCACCGGCTTGGTGGTGAAAAAAGGATCGAACACTTGGTGATGGTGTGATGCAGGTATGCCGGGCCCGTCGTCTTCAACCCAAAGGGTCAACTCTTCACTGTGTGCCTGCGCGCGCACACGAATGTGGCTGACCTGGGGAGCTTGGGCGGCATTGCGTAATAAATTGGTCAACACCTGAACGATTTGCTGACCATTGACCAATAAATGGGGTGTCGGAGTAGGAAGATCAATATCCAGGTGGATATTTCGTGGTTCCAGCTCCTCTTCGACCAGCTCGCTGGCGCTGATGATAAGCTGATCGAGCGCTTGGTGTCCTTTCTCTACGTTATGTTGTCGGCCAAGCTCCATCAACTGACGGACGATATCGACGATGCGCTCCACTTCGCCGCGTATTCTGCCCAGCCGTGCCCGCTCATCGTCGCCAATCGTCTCTCGGCGCGCCAGACGTTGAGCTTGACCGTTGATGACTGTCAGCGGCGCGCCGATTTCATGGGCCACCCCGGCAGCCAGTACGCCCAGTTCGGCCAGCTTTTTAGACTTGCGTAGGCGCTTCTCCAGCTCGATCTCGCGGCGCTGGCGAGCCTCGATGTCGCGATCTTTTTCGGCCATGGCATCCAGCATGCCATTCAGGCCAGAGGCTAAGCGGCGATACTCCGTGGGGCCGTCTGCCGTGGCCCGCTGGCTGCGGTCACCATCTTCGACCAAGAGCATGACGCGCAGCAGGCGGTTGAGCGGCCGCTCGATGTAGTGACGAAACCCCCACCAAATGCTGAACACGATGCCCGCCGCGCCAATGACGAAGACCAGCACCGCCACGATGCTAATGAAACCGGTGTAATTCTCGATGCCGGTATTGAGGCGGTTGACCTGCAGCACGCCCAGCACCGTGCCATCTTGGGTGCGCAACGGCGTCAGAGCGGAGTAGTAGGTCCAGCCTTCCTGCTGACGGTAGCTGCTATGCATGTCGTCGGTTTCGATGACCTGCTGGATCTCTTCTGGCGTGAAGAGATCTTTACCCAACCCTAAACCATATACTTCACGCCCTTGGGGATCGAACACGTAAGCGCCATAGATACGGTGAAACGAAAACGCCGACTGCAGCGCCTCTTCCAACGGGGTGGCGCTGTCGCGGGCTACCGCATAGCTCAACGACGTGCTCAGTGCGCGAGTAATGATCTCGACTTCGGTTTGCAGTTTGGAGCGAACGTTGTCTTCCAGCGATTTGATCGCCACTAGACTAAACACCACCAGGATCACGAAGAGCGGCACGATGACCGTTAAGATGATGAGGTTACGTAATCGCATCGTGCTTCCTGGTGGTGTCTCGGGAGTCGAACAAGGTTAGCGCTGTGTGGGCGTCAAGCGATAAAGGCTGCCCTGGCTACCGTCGGTTAGCAAGTAAATCGCCTCATCGGGCCCTTGGCGAACGTCGCGGATACGGCCAATCTCGCCTTCAAGAATCAGCTCTTCATCGGCCACTTGACCCTCGTCGAGGGTGAGGCGCAGCAGCTTTTGGCTGCCCAGGCCGCCCGCCAGCAAGCTACCTTGCCACGGTGCGAAGGCATCGCTGTTCACTTCGGCCAAACCAGAAGGAGCAAAGCGCCCCTCGAAGCGGTAAACCGGGTCTTCCATGCCGGGTTTGGATTCCACACCGATGGGTTCGTTGGTGGCATAATCGTTGCCCAAGCTCACCTCCGGCCAGCCGTAGTTGTTGCCAGGCACGATCTGGTTCAATTCATCGCCGGTGCGTGGGCCGTGTTCGGTGGCCCAGGACTCACCATTACTTAGCACGGTCATGCCCTGAATATTACGGTTGCCTAGGCTGTAAATCTCATCCAGCGTGTCGTCGTCATCCACGAAGGGATTGTCATCGGGCACGCCGCCGGTCTCGGTGAGCCGCAGCGTAGAGCCCGCATGGTCACCGCTGTCCTGGGCACGGGAAGGGTCGACGCCACGGTCGCCAATGCTCATCAGTAGCGTGCCATCCTGGAGCCACGCCATACGAGAACCGTAGTGTCGGCCGGGGGAGGAGGCGCGATCCTGCTCGAACAAATGCTCGACGTCGCCCAAGGCGTCACCTTGCCACTTGACGCGCGACAGCGCCGAGCGGCTTTGGCTGCCTTCTGGCTTGCTCCAGGTGAAGTAGATCCAATCATGCTCGCCGTCGCCGAACTCAGGGTGCAATGCCACGTCGAGCAGGCCTCCCTGGCCGTTTTGGCTGACGCGGGGCAGGCCGCTCAGTTCCTCGACGCGCCCCTCGGCGTCGACCAGATTCAACTCCCCGCTGCGCTCGCTGACCAGGTAGCGGCCATCGGGCAAAAACGCCACCGCCCAGGGATTCTCGAAGCCATCAGCCACGCGCTCGATAGTGATGGCTAGATGATCGGTGTCGAGTGCTTGGTGAACGACGTCCGCATGGGCAGCGCTGGCAAGCAGAAGCCCCGTTAAAGAAGGGGCCAGCCAGCGAGCGGCGCGATGGCAGAGCGAGCGGGGGTGTGGCGTTTGCGGTCGAATGGGCAGGGCGTATCGCATGGGCATTGTATGTCCTCGAGTGGCGCAACGTCTGTAGTAGTCTAGCAGTGACTGCCATCGACGGGTGGGGGTTCCCCAGCGCTACATCAGTAGCGCCAGCAAGGCCGGTAAATAGAACAGTGCCATCAAGGTCGAACAGAACACGAGGCTGGCCACATAGGCCGGTTCGCGTTGGGCGCGTTGGGCAAATAGGTAGTTGAAGACCGCCACTGGCATGCACATCTGTACCACCAGAATGTTCTGCGCCAGCGGCGGCAGGCCTAGCCAGCCAGCGATGAACCACGCGGCCGCCGCGGCCAGGGGAATGCGGATGAGGCTGAAGCCAACCCCAGAGCGCAGGCTTTTCACCTGAATGCTGGCGAGCGATACGCCAAGCGTGATGAGCATGAGGGGCACGGTAAAGCCCGACATGAGGTCGACCGTATTGGCCATCCACAGCGGCAGCGGGGTCTCGGTCAGCAGCAGCGCCATGGAGATGACGATGGCGTACACTGTCGGGGTTTTGAGCAGAGTTTTAACCGGGTTGCCCTGGCTACTGAGCACCGCCCCCAAGGTGAATTGAAACAGCGAGACCGTCACCATGACCGTAATGCCGTAAGCAAAGCCCGCGCTCCCAAAGGCGTACAGCACCACCGGCAGCCCCATATTGCCCGTGTTGGGGTACATCATCGGCGCGATGAGCACTCGCCAGTCTCGCCGCAGCACCTTGGCAACGGCAAAACTAGCGGCCCCCATGCCGACGATCACTAGGGCGGCAGCCAGCATGACCTGGCCGAACGTGCTGGCATCGATCGTTGCCCCCGACAGCGACGCCAGCACCAGCGCGGGCGTCCCAATATTGAAAACGAGGCGTGTCACAAAGTCGACGGGGTAGGGTTGGCCAAGGCGAACCCATAAAAAGCCAAGCCCGGCACCGGCCAACACGGGGGCCATGACGGCGAAGAGTTCAGCGAGCATTAACGTTCCTTGACGATCATCGGCCGCCTATTGTGGGTAATTAGGCGGCTAACTGGCAAGGCGAATTGCTAATGGGCGTAAACGGCGTCTGCGTGGGTTTGCCACTCGTTAGGCACCTGGTCACGCAGAAAGTCCAGCAGCGCGTTGACCCGGCGAGAGTGATGCCCATAGGCATACAGCAGCGTCACGGGTAAGGGGGCGGGCTCCCAGCCGGGCAGGCAGTTGACCAAATCCCCAGGGTGGTGGCGTTCGCGTTTCTCGACCACCCAGTGGGGCAGCAGGCCGATCCCTTGGCCATAGGCAATGGCATCGATGTGCAACGCCGTGAGATCTACCCGGAGCCGCGAGCGGGGTGCGTTGAACAGGTAGTCGGCGTGTTCGGGGTGATGCAGCAGCAGGCCGCTGGAGGCAGTGTCCAACAAGTCGATCCAGGCATGCGCATCCAGCTCTTGGGGGTGTTGCGGTGTTCCTGCGTGGGCCAGATAGTGTGGGTTGGCGTAGAGGCCGCGGGTGAGGCGGCCCAAGCGCTCTTGATTCAGCCCGCAATCATGGGTGGCGCCTAGCCAAATGTGCACGCTGTTGCTGTGCATCTTGGTGGGCGGCGTTTCCCGAGTATGCAGGGTCAGCTCGACCTTGGGGTAGCGGGTCAGAAACGCATCCACGACGCCTGCCATCCAGCCCCGTGCCAGCGCGCCATGGACTTCCAGCGTCACTTTCCCGCTGATCTCCTCGCGTAGCTCCGCCAGCGCCTCCTGGCTGTGGGCGGCCATGGCCAGCAGCTCGGTACAGTACTGATGAAACAGTAGTCCCGCTTCGGTGGGAATCAAACGGTTCGCCTGGCGACGCAGCAGCGGCTGGTCCAGCCGTGCTTCTAGCTGGCTAATTCGGCGGCTCAATGTCGATTTTGCCAGCCCGAGCTTCTGTGCGCTGCGCGTCAGACTGCCGGTGGTCATCACATCGGCAAAAGCGGCAAGTTCGTCGAAATCGTACATAGTCGGGACCACTGGCGGAACGGAGTCACACGATTGTGCCACCGAATTGGATGAATGAAAATAATTGGCATTTGTGTTCCGTTTGATTGAACGCACCGTCCCGCCCCTTTGTGCAAAGAGTATGCAAAAATACAAATGCTAATAATTCGTATTTGTAGAAAGTGCTCTTTCATCTCAAGGAACCCACTATGTCTTCTCGTTTGCGCCGTTCGCTGCTGGCCAGCGCTGTCGCCTCTGTTGCCTGCACGACCGCCGTTGCACAAGAAACGCCCCAGCTCAACGATATCGTGGTGACGGCCTCCGGCTTCGAGCAGCAAATCAGCAGCGCCCCCGCCTCGATCAGCGTGATCTCCCGTGAAGAGCTGGAGCGCGGTTACTACCAAAACGTCACCGATGCCCTGCGCGACGTGCCGGGCGTGGTGGTCACCGGCGGTGGACGTGGCGATAACGGCAACGATATTTCCATTCGCGGTATGCCTTCCCAGTACACGCTCATCCTGGTAGATGGCCGCCCGCAAAACTCCCGCGAATCACGCCCCAACGGCAGCGCAGGCTTCGAACAGGACTGGCTGCCGCCGCTGCAAGCCATCGAGCGTATCGAGGTGGTGCGCGGGCCGATGTCGACCCTGTACGGCTCCGATGCCATCGGCGGGGTGATCAATGTGATTACCCGCAAAGTGGCGGATACCTGGCACGGCAACATCCAGCTCGATACCGTGCTGCAGGAAGACAGCGCCTCCGGTGACAGCCGCCAAGCGAACTTTTACCTCAGTGGGCCGCTGGTGGGCGAGCGCTTAGGGCTACAGCTCTATGGCCGCACTTCCGAGCGCGACGAAGACGACATCGAGTACGGCTACGAAGAGAAAAGCTTGCAAAGCCTCACCGCACGGCTGAGCCTGGCCGCTAGCGACAATCACGACTTTACCGCCGAAGCGGGCATTACCGAGCAAGACCGCCGCTCGCTGGTGGGCCGCTCCGGGCCGGTGGACGGCTGCCGTGGCGGCTGCACCGACAGCATCGGCGAGTACACCAACACCCACGTGGCGGTGACCCACAGCGGACGCTTTGATTGGGGCACCAGTGAGACCTTCGTGCAGCGTGAGCGCAGTGAAAACCAGTCGCGGGATATCGAGATTACCAACACCACCGCGAAAACCAGCGCGGTGATTCCCTTGGGTATGCACATGCTCACCGTCGGCGCGAGCTGGGAAGAGGAGGCGCTGGAAGACGCCAAGACTAACCAGATCTCTGACCGGAACACCATCGAAAACAGCCAGTGGGCCCTGTTTGTGGAAGATGAGTGGATGCTGACAGACGCCTGGGCACTGACCGGCGGGCTGCGCCTGGACGATGACGACAACTACGGCAGCCACCTCAGCCCGCGCCTTTACAGCGTATGGAATATGACACCTGAATGGACGCTGAAAGGCGGTGTATCCACCGGCTACCGCTCGCCTAACCTGCGGGAAATTACCCCAGACTGGGGGCAGGTCAGCCGTGGCGGCGATATTTACGGCAACCCGGATCTCGAGCCGGAAACCTCGCTCAACAAAGAAATCGCGCTGCTGTACGGCAACGACGAAGGCCTGAACGGCAGCCTCACGCTGTTCCACAACGACTTTGAAGACAAAATCACTCGCATCGCGTGCCCGACCGATATTTGCCGCGATGGAGCGAATGATTTCGGCAGTGACCCCACATACCGGGTCAATATCGACGATGCAGTCACCCAAGGGGTCGAGGCCAGCCTAGGCGCACCGCTGACCGACACGCTAGCGCTAACCGCCAGCTACACCTTTACCGATTCCGAACAGAAAAGCGGCGAGTACGCTGGCGAGCCGCTGACCCAGCTGCCCCGCCACCAGGTGTCGGCCACGCTGGATTGGGACGTGAACGCACGGCTCAGCCAGTGGACCAAAGTGACCTACCGGGGAGAAGAGAGCCAGCCCACCACCGGGCCCTCGCAAAGCTCGATTGTCGCACCGTCCTACACCTTCGTGGATGCCGGTATCGGCTATCAGCTCAACGATAGCACCACGGTGAATGCCGGAATCTACAACCTGTTCGACGAGCGCATTACCTACGACGAGTATGGCTACGTGGATGACGGCCGTCGGGTATGGTTAGGCCTGAACGTCGCTTTCTAAATAACGCGAAAGTCGTTCATCATCCTGTCAGTCGTCAATGGACGCGGCCACCGCCAAGTGGCCGCGTTTTTTCATGCCTGCGAGCGAGCAGAGCGGCGCTCGGTGATATTGAGCACGCTGATCATCAACGCAGGGAGGAACGTCACTGTGACGATGGCCGTGCCTAACAGGCCAAACAGCACGATGGCCCCCACGCCGCGGTACAGCTCGGTGCCCTCGCCGGGTAAAAAGACCAGCGGCGAGAGCCCGCACAGAGTGGTCAGCGTGGTGATGGCGATGGGACGCAGGCGGGTCTGTACCGCCTGGGACACCGCCTCCTGAACGCTGAGCGTTTTGTCATGCAAGCGCCGTCTGGCTTGGTCCACCACCAAAATCGGGTTGTTGACCACCGTGCCCATCAGAATCAAAAAGCCCAGCATGGTAATCATATCGAAGGGCTGGCTGAGCGGTGCCATACCGATCAATGGCAGTAGGCTGCCCACGCCGTTCATGGCGGCCAGCCCCATGATGCCGCCCACCACGCCCAGCGGTATCGACGTCAGAATCAGCAGCGGATAACCCCAGTGGGAGAAGATCGCCACCAGGAGCAGGTAAACGATCACGATAGCGATCAGGAAGTTGCCGGTAAGCGCCTCACGGGTGGCGTTCAGCTGGTCGCTGGCGCCGGAAATCGAAACATCCACCGTTGAGGGCAGCACGCCTTCCTGGCGCAGCCGCTCCAGCATCGCCTCGGCCTGCTCAACGCCTGCCTCTAATGCAATGCTGGCAGGCGGAATCACGTTCAGCGTCACCGTGCGGCTGCCGTCTACCCGGCGAATCACGCTGGTATCCATGGTTTCATCGATACGCGCCACCGCCGATAGCGGCAGCGTATAGCCATCGGGAGTGTGCAGCGGCAGGTTCGGCAGCTGGTCTAAGGGCAGCGACGCCTGAGGGCCATAGAGGTAAATATCGATCTTCTCATCGTCTAAAAAGAAGTCATCCACATACGCTCCTTCCCCCAGAGCAGAGACCGAAAACCCCACCGCCTCGGCAGAAATCCCCAGCTCCGCGACCCTGGCCCAGTCGGGGCGAATTTGAATCAAGGGCTGGTCGAGCGACAGCGACGAGGGCTGGCTTTGAATACGCGGGTTGCCAAATAGCGCCTGGGCTTCCCGGTAGAGCGTGTTGGCCGCGCCGTACACCGTGGCTAAGTCCGGGCCCGCCACATCCAGGTTGATGCTGCGCGTGCCGCCGTCGTTGCTGGAAATGATCGAGCCTTTCGAGGCAAAGGCGCGCATGCCGGGGAAGCGCTCGTAAATGGTGGTGGCGGTGGAGGCGAGCGTGGCGCTCCACAAAAGCACGTCATAAAAAAGCCCCGGCGCGTCACCGGGGCAGAAGTCAGCATTGAAACAGTAAGTGAACCGTCAGACGTTAGAAATCGTAAGTGGCAGAGACCCAGAAGCTGCGGCCATCCAGCGCTACGCCGTCGGTGGAGCGGCCGGTTTGGGTAAAGCGGTAGGCCAGCAGCGTGTCGCCGTTGTGCACGAAGGTATCTGCGCCGGTGAAGTCTTTATCGAACAGGTTGTAGATGGTGCCGGTCAGGCGCACGTTGTCGCTGAAGCGGTAGGAGCTGCGCAGGTTGAACAGCTCGTAACCATCCAGCTTGTTGCCCAACTGCTCTACCAGCGAGGCGGATTCACCGCTTACCTCGCCCACGAAGCGTTCGCGGGAAGAGTAGTACTCACCTTCCAGCGTAGTGCTCCAGCGGTCGTTGATCGCCCAGGTGAGGTCAGCGGTCAGCTTGTGATCAGGCGTGTTGGTCAACACCTGGCCTTCATTGGCCCCCGAGGTGATTTCGGAATCGGTGAAGGTGTAGCCACCGCTGACCCGCCATGCCGGCGCTAGCTGGTAGCTGGCATTCAGCTCGACGCCACGGGTTTCGGCTTCGTCGATATTGGTCAGCTGGCCAAAGCTCTCCTGCTGGGTAAAGTTGCCGACGCTCAGGCAGTTCGCCAGCCCGGCGTTGGGCGTATTGCCATTACTATCCACAAACTGGCAGTTAGGAATGTCGGCCGCATCGGCGATACGGTCGGTGAACCGGTTGTAGAACACCGTCGCCCCTGCCGAGAAGCCGCTTTGGTTATCGTAAATAGCGCCAATTTCGTAGTTGGTGCTCTTCTCGGGTTCCAGGTCCGGCGAGCCAATGTTGACCGTAGTGCCCTGGCCGCCAAAACCGTTGATGCCGCTATGCAGGTCGTTCAGGCTCGGGGTTTTGTAGCCACGGCTCACGCCGCCTTTCAGCGTCCATTCGGGCGTGGTGTTCCACACCAAGTAACCCCGTGGGCTAAAGTGGCCGCCGAAAGCATCGTGGTGTTCATAGCGGCCACCTAGTGTTAGCGCTAAGTCGTCGCGCAGCATCCATTCATCTTCGGCAAACAGCGCCCAGCTGGTTTGCTCGAAGGTAATATCGCCTGCGGTGCCGTCCTGCAGCTCGGCATCGATGTACTGGCCGCCAATAGTGGCCATGTGGTCACCTAAAGGCGCTACAAATTTGGTGTCGACGATAATATCGCGGTTTTCCAGCAGGCGATCTTCACCGCCCTGGGCTTCATAGCCGTAATCTGGGGCGCTGCCTGCTGGCAGCGTGCGGCCGAGGGTTTCGGTGAAGTTACGCGTTACGCTGCTTTCCCAGGTGCCTGCGCTGTAGTGGCCGGTGTGGCCAATGGCGATCTGGTCGCGATTGAAGCGCAGCTCGTCTCTATAGCCGTTGACCCGGCCCGGCGAAGGCTGACCGGCACGGTCGGTGCCATCCTGGGTACCCAGGCGGTTATCGTCGTTGGAGTACACCTGACGAGCGCGCTCTGCATCCAGCCAGAACTCGTTGGCTTCATCCGGGGTGACGTTCAAACGCCCGCCGATGGAGTAAATGCGCGCTTCAGAAGGGCGCGGGTCGCGACCAGCGCTGTTCTCGATCATGCGCTCGGAGCTGTCGCGGTCGAACAGGCGGCCACGTACTTGCAGGCCTACCGTATCCTCCACCAGCGGCCCGGCACTGTAGAGATTGATGGCCGAGCGGTTGCCCGCACCGCGATCTTCCTGGAAGGTGTTTTCGACACTCACCGAGCCCGCCCAGTCGTCACCAATGCGGCGCGTAATGATGTTGATGACCCCGCCCATGGCGTCCGAGCCATATAGCGTCGACATCGGACCACGAATGACCTCGATACGCTCGATGGCAGAGAGCGGCGGCATGAAGCTGGTGGAGGTTTCGCCAAAACCGTTCGGCGTGACGCTACCGGAGGTGTTCTGGCGGCGGCCATCGATCAAAATTAGCGTGTAGTCGCTAGGCATGCCGCGGATGGAGATGTTCAATCCACCGGTTTTGCCCGTCCCGGCGCGCACATCGACCCCCGGCACGTCGGCAATCGCCTCGGCGACGTTAGAGAACTGTTGTTGCTCCAACTCTTCACGGGTGATTACGGCAATACTCGCAGGGGCATTGTTCAGCGTTTGCTCGTAACCGGCGGCGGTGACCACCATATTGTTGAGTGGTGTGCTGCTCTGGGTGGCTTCTTGGGCATGAGCCACCGCAGTGACGCTAAGCGCAATGGCGCTCGCGAGGGCGGTGCGAGTAAAGCGTGGCATGGCGATCCCCTGATATGAGTCTTGTTTGCTAATGAAACTGATTATCAAATGAGGTGGGAATTCTAAGAAGAAAAGTTCCCACTTGCGAGATGGTTTTATCGAACATTTCGTTGCTATTAATGGAACGACTGTTATCTAAAAGACGCTGATCTTGAAATGGGCTTAGAAGTCGACGTGTGCCGTTCCACCCAGCGTTGCAGGACATGCAACGGGAGATTCGTTGGAATATAGGTGCAAGTGTTTTTGAGAATCGTTATTATCAGCGGCGAGGATCATTTAGGCATAGCGTTTCACCGGAGAGTCATATGCGACACACGTTACTGCAGCGCGGTTTACTGGGAATGTTGATGGGCGGTTTGCTGGTGGGTACTGCCCAAGCGCGCACCTTGGAGACGGCCTACGGCGACGTGGAGGTTGCTGATAACCCGATGCGTGTCGTCACGCTGTATGAAGGCGCGCTGGATGCCGCGCTGGCGGCGGGCGTGACGCCGATAGGGGCCGTCACCACCCGTGGCGGTGATAACGTGGCGCAATACGTTGCTGACTACCTGAATGCCCACGAGCTTGCGCACCCCGAGATCGTGGGTGTCGTGCGGGAAATCAATATCGAAGCCGTGTTGGCCCAGCAGCCGGATCTGATTCTGGCCGCGGCCCAACTGCCGGAGGAGCAGTACCAGCTGCTATCGCAAATCGCCCCCACCGTGGTACCTCCCACACAGCCGCTGGCAGCCGATAACTGGGAAGCCGAAGCGCGCCTGTTCGGCCAGGCCTTGAACCAGGAAGAGGCCATTGACGAAGCCATCAGCGCCGTCGATCAGCGGGTCGACGCGATGGCAGAGGCGGTGGCTGACGCCGATGTAGGCGACAACGCCTATCTGGTGCGCTGGATGCCCGGCGGCCCCATGGTCATGTCGGAAAAGCTGATTGCCACTGGCTTGTTGGAGCGCGTTGGTCTGGACGTTCAAGGCGGCGAGCTGATTGGGGAGCGGGGTGTGCATAGCGACGTGTTGAGCCTTGAAAACCTCTCCCAGGTAGACGGCGACTGGCTGTTCCTGGCCACGCTGAACGACGATGGCCAAGCCGCCCTGGAGAGCGCTAAACAGAGCGCGGCCTTCAACCGCTTGAACGTGGTCCAGAACGAGCGGGTGGTGCCAGTCAACGGCCAGCTTTGGAGCAGCGCCAACGGCCCGCTGGCGGCCCAGGCGATTCTGGATGATATCGAGAACGCCCTGTTGCCGTGACGAGTGCCGTGAATCGTTTTGCTCACCTCGCGAGCGGCTGGCGCTGTTCGCCACGCGCTTGGATGCTTATTCTGCTCACCGCCCTTGTGGCGGTGAGCGTCGTTAGCTTATTGATAGGCGCAGGCAGCGTTGGCCCCCGGCAAGTGTTAGGGCTGCTGAGCGGTAGTGATCACGCGGAAGTGCGTTTTATCGTCTGGGAGCTGCGCGCGCCCCGCACGCTGATTGGCATTGCCGTTGGCGTGGCGCTGGGCGTAGCGGGGGCGCTGCTGCAGGCGGTTTCCCGCAACCCGCTGGCCGAGCCAGGCTTGTTGGGCGTGAGCGCAGGCGCGGCATTTGCCGTTTCCCTGGCGCTGGTGTTAGGGGCCAGCGCGGCCACTTTACGCATCCCCGTGGCCCAGCTTGGCGCGCTCATCGGCTGTGTGTGCGTGCTCAGCGTGGCGCGGCTGCGCGGTGTTGGGAGCGACCCGGTGCGCTTAGTGTTAGCGGGGGCTGCGTTTTCTGGGCTGCTCGGTTCGCTCAGCGCCCTGATGCTGCTTTACGACCAGCGCGCCGCCGACGAGATCCGTTTTTGGGTGGTAGGCAGCTTGGCAGGAAGGCGACTGGACGATTTATGGGCCGTGCTGCCAAGCCTGTTGATAGCAGGAGCGGGCGTTGTCGTGATTGCCCGGCCATTGGCCGCACTGGCGCTAGGGGAAAGGGCCGCAAGCGGACTAGGGCACCGCCCTGGGCTGATTCGCTGGCTGGCGGTGGGCTGTGTGGCGCTGCTGGTCGGCGCGGCGACCGCCATTGCCGGGCCGATTGCCTTCGTAGGGCTAGTGGTGCCGTTCGTGGCGAGGGCCATCGCCGGGCCTGATATTCGCCGCACGCTCTGGTTCTGCCTGCCCAGTGGCCCGCTGATCGTGCTTACCGCCGATATCATCTCCCGCGTCGTCGTTGCTCCCTCCGAGCTGCCCTTGGGCGTGCTCACCGCGCTCTGCGGCGCGCCGGTGCTGATTGCGGTGGTGCGGGCCAAGCGCCTGCCCATGCTCTAACGTTCCCTTTGGTTATCTGATGCTATGAAAATCACGGCAAAACAGTCGATGAGCGGCGTGGCACTGCCCCGCACATCTCCCGCGTATCAAGAAGAGGCGAGTGCCCAGACGGTGGCTGCCCCGCTGGGCTACTGGCGCGCCGCGCTGCCCCGTTATGGGGTGAGCGTGCTACTGGAAAAGCGCGCCGTGGCGGTCAATATCGGGTTGAGTGCCGTGCTGTTGGCCGCCTGCGTGCTCTATTTAAGCCTGGGGAGCGTGACGCTTTCCCCGAATGCGGTGGTGGCTTCCTTAATAGGGCAGGGCGATAGCATGACCACATTCATGGTGCAGCAGCTGCGCCTGCCGCGCCTCATCGCCGCCTGTTTCACCGGGGCCGCCTTTGCGCTGGCCGGGGTATTAATGCAAACCCTAGCCCGTAACCGCTTGGCGACCCCCGGTATTATCGGCATCGATAACGGTGCTACTGCCTTTGCGGTGGCCTCGATTGTCGGCTTGGGCGTCGGCATCGCGCCGCCTGCCATGGCGCTGGCGGGGGCGACCACTGCCGCGGTACTCACCTTTGGCCTGGCGGCAGGCAGCGGCACTCAGGGCTACCGCTTTATTGTGGCAGGCATCGGCGTGGGCGCGGTTTTTGGCGCGGTTACACAGCTGATGCTGGCGCGGGTAGCGATCGATACCGCCAACGCTGCCTACCCCTGGACCGTTGGTTCCCTCAATGCCCGCCCGGCAAGCGCGGTACAGCTGCTGGGCATTGGCCTGGCGCTGGGGCTGGTGGCCGCGCTGGCGCTGGCCCGCTCGCTCACGCTGCTGCGCTTTAAAGATGCGACCGCCAGCGGCCTGGGCACCGCGGTGAAAGCGCGGCGGCTGCAGGTGTTGTTACTGTCAGTGGTGCTCACGGCGCTAGCGGTTGCCGTGGCGGGGCCGGTGGGCTTGGTGGCGCTGATTGGCCCTGAAATCGCCCGTTCGCTCTCCAGCGCCCGCCATGTACCCATTCTAGCCGCCACGCTGGCGGGGGCGCTGGTGATGGTGCTGGCCGATTTAGCGGGCCGCACGCTGTTTGCCCCCATCGAGATCCCCGTGGGGATCGTCACCGCCGTGGTGGGTGGCCCCTGGCTACTCTGGATACTAATGCGCCCGCAACGGAGCCGCTCATGATCTCGTTACCCACGCTTTCCACCGATGCGCTCAGCATGAGCTACGGCCAGCGCCAAGTGATTCACGACCTCGGCGTTAGTCTGCCCAGCGGGCAAGTAACCGCCATCGTTGGCCCCAACGGCTGCGGTAAATCCACGCTGCTCTCAGGGCTTGCCCGCCTGCACACCCCCGACAGCGGTGCTGTGCTGCTCAATGGCCGCGATATCGCCCAAATGCCTGCCCGCAAGCTTGCCACCAAGCTAGCGCTGCTGCCCCAAGAGGCGGTCGCCCCGGAAGGGCTGACCGTGACCGAGTTGATTCGTTTTGGCCGCCAGCCCCACCAAGGCTGGCTGCGCCAGTGGTCAGCGGAAGATCAACAGGTGGTGTACCACGCCCTTGCCGCTGCCGGGTTGGAAGCGCTGGCCGACCGGCCGCTGGAGGCGCTTTCCGGCGGCCAGCGCCAGCGCGCCTGGATCGCTATGACCATCGCCCAGCAAACGCCGCTTTTACTACTCGACGAGCCCACCTCCGCGTTAGACTTAGGCCACCAAATAGAGGTGTTCGAGCTGGTGCGCGACTTGGCCTGCCACGGCCGCACGGTGGTGATGGTGCTGCACGACCTGGCCAGTGCCTGCCGCTACGCCGACCACCTGATTGCCATGCGCGACGGGCAAATCGTTGCCCAGGGGGCGCCCGCTGAAGTGGTCACGCCAGCGCTAGTGCGGGAGCTGTATCAGGTAGAGTGCACGCTGCTGCTCGACCCCGATACCGGCAGCCCTTTGCTGGCCAACGTGCGCCGAGCAGCGCCACCCGTTTAAAGGCGACTAATGCTCTATAACAACGCTAGATAACGACGTAAAAGGAATCGATGTGGCCTCTTCCCCACCCCACGCTGACAAAGCGTCCGTCAATCAAAGCTTTCATGCCTTGATGCGCCTGCTGCGCTACGCCAAAGGCTATCGGCGGCAAATCATCACCGCGACGATTTGCTCGATCATCAACAAGCTGTTCGATATCGCTCCAGAGATTTTGATCGGTGTCGCCATCGACGTGGTAGTGAACCAGGAGAGCAGCTTCGTAGCGCGGCTGGGGTTCGAGTCCCCCCAGGAACAAATCACCATTTTGGCGGTGCTCACCTTCTTTATTTGGGCGGGGGAGTCGCTGTTCGAGTACCTGTTCCAGATCCTCTGGCGCAACTTGGCCCAGCGGCTGCAAGCAGATATGCGCCAGGACACGTATGAGCACGCCCAGCGCCTCGATATGGCGTTTTTCGAATCGAAAAGCTCCGGCCAGCTAGTGGCCACCATGAACGACGACGTCAACCAACTAGAGCGCTTTTTGGACGGCGGTGCCAACGCGTTGATTCAAGTGGTGGTAACGGTGGTGGCCGTAGGCGCGGTATTCTTCGTGCTTTCTCCGCTCATCGCGCTGCTGGCGTTTACGCCGATTCCGCTGATCGTTTGGGGCGCGTTCTTCTTCCAGCGCAAAGCCGGGCCGCTATATAGCGACGTGCGCGAGAAAGTAGGCGACCTTGCCAGCCGTCTCTCCAACAATCTCAGCGGCATCGCCACGATCAAAAGCTTCACCAGCGAAGCGCGGGAAGCCGAGCGGCTACGGGAGGCCAGCGAAGCCTATGTGGACGCCAATCGCCGCGCGATCAAAGTCAGCTCTGCGTTCATTCCGGTCATCCGCATGGCGATTCTGGCGGGCTTTCTTGCCACCTTCACCGTGGGCGGCATGATGGCGCTGAACGGCAGCCTCAACGTCGGCGCTTACGGCGTGCTGGTGTTCCTGACCCAGCGCCTGCTGTGGCCGCTTACCGGCCTTGCCCAGGTGATCGATCTGTTCGAGCGCGCCATGGCCAGCACCAAACGGATTCTGGATTTGCTCGAAGTACCGATTACCGTGAAGGACGACAGCACCACGCCGTTGGCCGCCCCGGTAAAAGGCGACGTGCGTTTCGAGGCGGTGAGTTTCCAATATGAGGCTAGCCAAGTAGGCGTGAACGGCGTGGACCTCCACGTGCCCGCTGGCAATACGCTGGCGCTGGTAGGGGCCACCGGCTCCGGTAAATCGACGCTGATCAAACTGCTGCTGCGCTTTTACGACCCCGCCAGTGGCCGTGTGCTGGTAGATGGCCAGCCCATCACCGACGTAAGTATGCACTCACTTCGACAGGCGATCGGCTTAGTGAGCCAGGACGTATATCTGTTCGAAGGCAGCATTCGCGACAACATCGCCTACGGCCAGCCGCATGCGGACGAGGCCGCGATTATCGAGGCCGCCAACACTGCCGAAGCCTGGAGCTTTATCGAAACGCTGCCCCAAGGGCTGGATACGCCGGTGGGCGAGCGGGGCGTGCGCCTTTCCGGCGGCCAGCGCCAGCGGCTGTCACTGGCGCGGGCGCTGTTAAAAGACCCGCCGATTCTGGTGCTGGATGAAGCCACCAGCGCGGTGGATAACGAAACCGAAGCCGCTATTCAGCGCTCGCTAAAGCGCATCGCCCACGGCCGAACGGTAATTATGATTGCCCACCGGCTCTCCACCATTGTGCACGCCGATGAGATTGTGGTGATCGAGAAAGGCCAAGTGGCCGAGCGCGGCACTCACGCCAGCTTGTTAGCGGCGGACGGCCATTATGCCGCCCAGTGGCGGGTACAAACCGGGGCCGCCCAGGCAGGCGACGTTGAAGCGCTTAGCCACTAAATACTCATAAGTGGCTAAGCCAACGTTAACGGTTCACCAGCAGCGCATTTAGCGTGACGGGCACATGCTCATCAATCTGCTGGTAGCCCAACATCGACAGCACGGTACGCACCGTGCTGTTGGCCATCAGCGCGTTGCCATCCAGCGCCATGGGTTCGGCGTGGGTCACGCGCACTTCGTTTAACCCTTCGCGGGTAAAGCGCAGCGGCACCTCCTCTTCCTGGTTAATCAGGTCGGTTTGCACCCGAAAGGTGAGTGTTTCCACCATCGATTCGCCAATATCCAAGCCGTCTAACCGCTCCGGCGGCATTTGCGCCACCAGTGTCACCAGCGTGGTGTTCGCCAGCAAGCCCACCCACGGTGGCAGCTCCCCAAAGCGATTGAGCAGATCGGTTTGGCTCAAGCGCAGCGGCAGGCGCAGCGTGCCATCGGCAGCAATATCGCCCTGCAAATTATTCACCTGATGGTGATGGGTTTGCGGGGCCTCGCCATCCAGTTGGGTAATCGACGCCTGTACCTGGGATTGGCCAGGATCAAGCTGCCAATCCGCCTGCACCGGCAGCGCCAACAGCAGCGGGAAAAGAGCCATCAAAGCTTTCAAAGCGGTTCTCCATAGAAGCATTCACCACCAGACCCCAGCGCCGCCAATTAGTGCCATCGCCAAGGGGCTAGCAGGCGTCGAAAAAGTGCTGCTCACGCCGTAAGATAGCGTCCCAAGGGGTAGCCTCGCCCCCCCACATTCGCTATTATATGCACGCTTTTCGGGCCTATAGCTCAGTTGGTTAGAGCAGGGGACTCATAATCCCTTGGTCGTAGGTTCAAGTCCTACTGGGCCCACCATTTCTAGATGCTTCTTCTAAATATTTCTTCAAAGCAGGGGATTATGAGTCCCTTGGTCCTTGGCTCCCCGCCGCTTGTTGTTTCTATCGTTATTTTTTCATCCGCTTGGTAAAAGGTAGCTAGGCACTCTTGAGTTTATTGTTACTCGTATGAGGCAAGTTCGTTTATAGAATGCAGTAGTTTCTTGAATTGTACCCAAGGCTTTAGCCGCGTGCCTTGTGGATAAGGCATTTTGCATATTGAGCGTCTCGTTAAGCTGCATCCGCGTAAACATAGCCCAATAGCCAGTTCAAGGCTCCTACCTCCTGGGGTTTGTGCCGTTGTAGGTGCGAAATAAGATCTCCTGTTTCTGGGCGAGTAGTCAGGCGAGCTTTGATAGAGTTTGGATGGGATGCACTGAAGAACAGCAGTGTATCAGTTAGTATTGGCCGGGGTGAGGGGTAATACTCCAGCTGGCCCAGATTGACGATAAGTGAAGAAACGGCAAAAGCCGACTTGCGGAGGGAGCTGCATGCTGAAGCTGGAAGAGATCAAACAGGATGCCCAAGTTCGTGGCATCAAGCCTGATGAGGTGGTACGAGTTGTAGCCGTGGTGCCAGTGGGCGCCGATGCGCTGACCATCTACTTCAAGGATAGCCAGGGCGCGGTTCATGAGCAGATGCTGTTTCGTGACAACGAGCCCAGCCTCTCGCTGGCCCAGGCTGGGCGTCCTTGGGCCTTTGATGCCCCAGGCGCTGACTTCAAGCTGGGCCTAGAGGCCTACCGCATTAGCCAGGCGGCGCTGTTTGATCCCATGATGGCGGTTCATACCTCCAACGTGGAGCCTTTACCCCACCAAATATCTGCTGTCTACGAGGCTATGCTACCTCGTCAGCCGTTACGTTTTGTACTGGCTGATGATCCCGGTGCTGGTAAAACCATCATGGCGGGCCTGTTGATTCGCGAGCTGCTGATGCGTGCCGATGCTAAGCGCATCCTCATCGTGTCGCCCGGCGGGCTGACCGACCAATGGCAGGATGAGCTGCTAGAGAAATTTGGCGTGCAGTTTGAAATATTCAGTCGCGAGAAGCAGGAGCAGTGCGCCTCTGGAAATTACTTCGACGAGCAAAACCAACTGATCTGCCGCTTGGACCAGCTCTCGCGCAACGAGCTTTATCAACAGAAGCTCGCCAATACGGAGTGGGATCTGATCATTGTCGATGAGGCCCACAAGCTATCGGCCAACTACTTCGGCAATAAGATCAACAAGACCAAGCGCTTCCAACTCGGTGAGCTGCTAGGCTCGATTACCCGCCACTTTTTGTTGATGACGGCCACCCCGCATAATGGCAAGGAAGAAGACTTCCAGATTTGGCTATCGCTGATTGATAGCGACCGCTTTTACGGCAAGTTCCGCGAAGGTGCCCACAAGGTCGATGTTTCCGACATGATGCAGCGTAGGGTTAAGGAAGAGCTGCTCAAGTTCGATGGCACCCCACTTTTCCCTGAACGCCGCGCCTACACCGCTAATTACGACCTCTCCGACGCAGAGGCTTCGCTCTACGAGCAAGTGACCGACTACGTTCGCAACGAAATGAACCGAGCCGATGCGCTCTCTGGTAAACGAAAGGGCACTGTAGGTTTCGCGCTAACTCAGCTGCAGCGGCGGTTGGCGTCCAGCCCAGAAGCGATTTACCAGTCTCTCAAGCGGCGCCGTCGCAAGTTGGAAGACCGCCTTAATGAGATGAAGCTCATGGCTCGTGGTCAGGCTATTCATGAAGGGAAAGTCGCCTCCACCCTGGGCACTTATGCGGTACAGAAGCAGATTGAATTGCCAGATAATTTAGACGAGCTAGATGAAGAACTGAGCGCCGAGGAGTACGAGCTCTACGCCGAACAGGTAGTGGATCAGGCCACCGCCGCGGAGACTGTGCCCGAATTGGAGGCTGAGATACTGATTCTTCAGGACTTAGAGGAGCAGGCCTCGCAGCTGGTCGCATCTGGTAACGACCGCAAGTGGGAAGAGCTTTCGCACCTGCTACAAGACAGCCCTAAGATGTACACGTCCGGCGGCAGCCGCCGAAAGCTGATCATCTTCACCGAGCACAAGGATACGCTCAACTATCTGGTTGATCGCATCCGCAGCCTGTTGGGCTGCCCTGAGGCGGTGATCACCATCCATGGCGGCACTAACCGTGATGAGCGCCGTAAAGCCCAAGAGCAGTTCCGCAACGACCCGGATGTGCTGGTATTAGTGGCCACCGATGCCGCCGGTGAGGGCGTTAACCTACAGAATGCCAACTTGATGGCGAATTATGATTTGCCTTGGAATCCTAATCGCTTGGAACAGCGCTTCGGGCGAATTCACCGCATCGGCCAGACTGAAGTCTGCCACCTATGGAACCTGGTGGCTAATGAGACGCGTGAAGGTGCCGTATTTCAGAAGCTTTTCGACAAGCTCGAGGTGGAGAAGAGCGCGCTTGGTGGCAAGGTCTTCGATATTCTTGGTGAGGCGTTTGAGAATACTTCGCTGAAAGACCTGTTAGTAGAAGCCATTCGCTATGGCGAGTCCGACGAAGTGAAGTCGCGGTTAGAGCAGGTGATTGAAGGTGCGTTGGATACCGACCACTTGCGCGAGATCATTCGCCGGAATGCCCTCGTCGAACAGCATATGGGCCTGGAAGAGCTCTACGCGGTGAAGGAGGAGATGGAAAAGGCCGAAGCACGCAAGCTACAGCCCTACTTTATCCGCGCTTTTTTCACTGAAGCATTTCAAGGGCTGCGAGGCGAAATGCGCCCAAGAGAGCAAGGGCGCTATGAAGTACGCCACGTTCCCGCCGCCATACGGGAGCGGGATCGCATCGTTGGAGAAAGTAGAACGCCAGTGCTGAGAAAATATGAGCGTATCTGCTTCGAGAAGGAGCATGTGCGCCTGCCTGGCAAGCCAATGGCGGACTTGATTCACCCCATGCACCCGCTAATGCATGCCACGACCGATTTGGTGCTGCAGGCCCACAGAGCCAAGCTAAAGCAGGGCGCCGTGCTGGTAGACCCCAACGACGATAGCACTGAGCCTAAAGTGTTGTTCATGGTCGATCACTCGGTGCGTGAAGTTGAGAAACAGGGCAATGGCTCGCCCAGGGTGGTTTCACGCCGCCTACAGTTCGTGGAAATCGACGAGCAGGGCCGGGCAACTCATGCTGGCTGGGCGCCGCATTTGGACATGCAGCCCATCGATGATCATGAACTCAACCTGGTGCAGGATGTGCTCAAAGCGCCATGGATCACTGGCGACCTAGAGGCCCTAGCGCTCAACCATGCTGTACAAGCGCTTGTGCCTGAGCACTTCTGCGAGGTGAAGGGGCGCCGCGAATGCCACGCCGACAAGGTGCTCAATGCAGTCAATGAGCGGTTGGTCAAGGAGATCAATTACTGGTCTGACCGTTACATCAAGCTCACCGACGATATGAAGGCCGGAAAGCAGCCGCGCATGCAGCCAGAGATGGCGCGCAGGCGGGTGGATGAGCTGACCGAGCGGCTCAACCAGCGCCGCAGCGAGCTCGATGCTATGAAGCAGGTGGTCTCCAGCACGCCGGTGGTGATCGGCGGCGCCCTGGTGATTCCTAAGGGCTTGCTGGCCCAGCGCCAAGGCGAGACCCAGTTCAGCGTCGATGCTCAGGCCCGTGCCCGCATCGAACAGTTTGCCATGCAGGCGGTAATGGACGCCGAGCGTGCCATGGGTAATCAAGTGTTTGACGTCTCTGACCAGAAATGTGGTTGGGATGTAACGGCTCGCCCGCCAGCCAACCCGGATGGCTCGATTCTGCCTGACCGCCATATTGAGGTGAAGGGGCGTGCAAAAGGGCAGAGCACCATTACTGTCTCTCGTAACGAGATCATCTACGGCCTTAACCAAGCCGATAAATTCTGGCTGGCTATCGTCATCGTGGATGGGAAAAGCGTAGAAGGGCCTTATTACGTGCAGAAGCCCTTTACAAGTGAACCTGACTTTGGCGTGGCTAGTATCAACTATGACCTGGAGGAGCTGCTTTCTAAAGCAGCGCCAGTGGGTGTCCTCTAATGAAACTCTCAAAACTACGCATCAAGAATTTCCGCTGTTTTCAAGATGTTGAGGTTGACCTCAATGAAAAACTGACAGTGTTCATAGCAGAAAATGGTCAGGGTAAGTCGACAGTGCTGGATGCCATCCGCATTGGCCTTTGGCCCTTTGTTAGCTCATTCGATGCTGTAACGGGCACTATGCCAAACTCTGGGATTGATGTGGATGATGTTCACCTTGCTAGAGGTAAAAATAGCAATATGGAGCCTCAGCTTCCTGCACGAATTGAAGCAGTAGCTAAGATCAACGGACAGCTTGCTCATTGGGCAAGACAGCGCAACAAGGTAAGCAAAGGCGCCAAAACAACGGTCAAGGACGCTAAGCCAATTGCCGAATTGGGGTCTCGTTTACAAGACAAAGTTAGGATGCTTACAGAAAATGATACGGAACATGACAGTTCATCAGAGACGCCTTTGCCTATCGTTGCTTATTACGGCACGGGTCGTTTATGGAAGCAGCGCTACTTAACGCTCAAAAATCAATCCAGTAGTGACTTTTTTTCTCGCACTTCTGCGTACGTTGGCTGCCTAGACTCAGGTTCCGATTACAAACACTTCGCAGAGTGGTTTTTTTACCTTTATGCCTCAGATTTCGAACAGAAAACACAAGAAATGGAAAAGGAGGGATTTGCTGGGCTGGTGGACAATAGATTTATCTATTCAGACTTGATGCAAGCCATTAGAAGACCTGTTGACCAGGTGCTTGGAACACTGGGATGGAAAAACCTTAGCTACAGCCCAAGCCAGAAAACCTTGGTGATGAAACATGATGATTTGGGCACACTCAAGGTTGATCAACTCAGCGATGGCTTAAAGAGCATGATAGCGATGACGGCTGACATTGCTTATCGCTGTGTGCGCTTAAATCCATACTGGGGTGAGAACGCAGTCGAAAAAACCACTGGTATCGTAATGATTGACGAAGTGGACATGCATCTACATCCGAGTTGGCAGCAGGTAGTATTGGGGCAGTTGCAAGAAGCATTCCCAGAAGTGCAATTTATTGTAACTACCCATAGCCCCCAAGTGCTGAGTACAGTGCGGCGAGAAAATATCCGCATACTTGCAGCTAATGGGAGTAGCCAACCGTTGGGTAGAACGTATGGTGAACCCAGCGGTGATGTGCTGCATAGCGTAATGGCCGTTGACCCTCAGCCGCCGGTTGCAGAGAAGCAAGATTTGCAGCGGCTGACCGAGCTTGTGGACCAAGGCCTTTACGACCAGCCAGAAGCAATGGAACTGACGCAACGGCTAACCGCAGCTCTAGGTGAGCAACACCCTCAATTACAGCGCTTACAACGCAGTATTAAACGACAAAGGGCACTTCAGGGATGAGGCATATCACCAAGCAAGGGAGTGGTGGTCATCATTTGCAACAAGCTCATCTAATACCGCCACAAACCAGTCACGAAGCCACAAGTCGGTGGCGACGTTTTAATTCAAAACAGAAGGTGCTGCAGAGCTTACTAGAGGAGCAGTATCAACTCTGTTGTTATAGCGAATTACGCGCAGACCTTTACGGGCTTGGTTACCACATTGAACATATTGAGAACAAAGGCCAAGCGCCGCAGCGCACCTTTGATTACACCAACTTGGCTGCCAGCTCTCTTGAAAGTGACCGGCTTAGCGCTTTCAAAGACCGGCTCGTTCAAGAGAATCTGCCTGGAGACCTCTTTGGCGGCCATGCTCAGGGTAAGCAACAGTCAGTGGATATGCAGCGCTTTATCTCGCCGCATCAGCGTGATTGTTCTCGGTTTTTCGCCTACTTATCGGATGGTCGCATAGTACCAGCAGAGAGCCTCAACGAATGGGATCAGGAGCGTGCACAGTACACGATAGACCTACTCAATTTAGATAGCGGCTTTTTAAAAGTTGAGCGTCAGAAGTGGTGGGATGAGCTCGAACAGCTGTTCGATGAGCACTTGGATAAAGATATGGATATTGACTGTCTGGCAGCCATTTATCTTCTGCCTATCTCTCAAGGTTTGAATCCATTTTTTACCCTGACAAGAAAGTTTTTTGGTCGTATTGCCGAGCAAGTGCTGCAACAGGATGCCCCGGAATTACTATGACATCACCTATTAAATCCCCCAAAAAGCTGATCGAAGTGGCACTGCCGCTGGATGATATCAATGCTGCGTGTGCACATGAAAAAATGCCAGGCATTGGGCCACACCCTAGGGGCATACATCTTTGGTGGGCGCGGCGACCATTGGCAGCGGCGCGGGCAGTGCTGTTTGCCCAGTTGGTCAACGACCCCGGCTATCAGCGTGAACTAGGCTACGGGGTGAATAAGCAGGAAGCGGAGCGTAAGCGCGAGAAGCTGTTCGATATTATCCGCGACCTGGTGAAGTGGGAAAACACCAACAACGAAGAGGTGTTGAACCGTGCCCGTGTAGCGATTTGGGAGAGCTGGCGAGAAACCTGCCATCTCAACCGCAAACATCCTGAGGCAGCTGAGCTATTCAACCCTGAGAAGCTGCCCGCTTTTCATGACCCATTTGCCGGTGGTGGGGCTATCCCGCTGGAAGCCCAACGACTGGGGCTGGAAAGCTATGCCTCTGATCTCAACCCCGTAGCGGTGATGATCAACAAGGCGATGATCGAGATTCCGCCCAAGTTCGCTGGTCAACCGCCGATGGGGCCGATTCCCGAAGGCGAAAAGCAGCAGAAAATGCATGAGGACTGGTCAGGCGCCAAGGGGTTAGCTGAAGACGTGCGCCGCTACGGCCACTGGATGCGTGAGGAGGCATTCAAGCGTATTGGCCACCTCTATCCCAAGGTGGAGATCACACCAGAGATGGTTGCCGAGCGCCCCGATCTCAAGCAGTACGAAGGCGAAGAGCTGACGGTGATTGCATGGTTGTGGGCTAGAACGGTAAAAAGTCCTAATCCGGCGTTTAGCCATGTTGATGTGCCGTTGGCTTCAAGTTTTGTATTGTCTAGTAAAAAGGGTAAAGAAGCTTATGTGGAACCTGTGGTTGAGAGTGATGAGTATCGTTTTGAGATCAAGGTAGGAAAGCCTCCGGTTGCCGCTAAGCTAGGAACTAAAGCAGCAAGAGGGGCTAATTTTACCTGTTTGTTGTCTGGTGCACCGATATCGGGCTTGCATATCAAAAGTGAGGGAGAAGCAGGGCGCTTAGGTGCTCGTTTGATGGCCGTCGTGGTTGAAGGCAAGCGCGGGCGTGTTTATTTATCGCCCACGCAAGATGCAGAGGCAGTCGCAAAGAGTGCTCAGCCTGAGTGGAAGCCAGAAACCAGCCTACCAAATGATCCAAGAAATTTTTGGACTATTCCCTACGGACTGAAAACCTATGGTGACCTCTTCACTGCTCGCCAATTGGTAGCCTTAACCACCTTCTCCGATCTAGTTCAGGAGGCCCGTAAAAAGGCGATTGCCGATGCTAAAGCAGTTAGCTTGCCGGATGACGGCCAAGGCCTAGCTCAAGGGGGGGCTGGTTCTACTGCTTATGGGGAGGCGGTGTCGGTTTACTTAACTTTCTGTGTGGATCGTTGCGCAGATTTCAATAACTCATTGACGGGATGGCGCCAAGGCAATGAGAAAATAATGTATTTGTTTGCCCGTCAGTCTATTCCAATGGCTTGGGACTTTGGGGAAGCCAATATTATGGAAAATGTAGTTGGAGGGTTCATCACCAATCTTGAATACCAAGTCAAGTGCTTACTGAAACTTGGTACTTCAGCTGTAAAAGGTAATGCCTTGCAGCTTGATGCTGCTACCCAAGATATTAGCAAACTTAAGGTTATCTCTACTGATCCGCCATACTACGACAATATTGGTTACGCTGATCTCTCGGACTTTTTCTATGTATGGATGCGTCGATCGCTGCGTAACATCTATCCTTCCCTATTTGGTACGATGGCAGTACCTAAAGCTGAAGAGCTGGTGGCAACTCCTTATCGACACGGTAGCAAAGAAAAAGCTGAAAATTTCTTTATGGATGGCATGACTCGCGCCATTCATAACTTGGCTATCCAATCCCACCCGTGTTTCCCGGTAGCAATCTACTATGCGTTCAAGCAATCAGAAACTAAGCAAGGTAGTACTACCAGCACCGGCTGGGTGACCTTTCTTGAAGCAGTAATTCAAGCGGGCTTTTCCATTGATGGCACTTGGCCAATGCGAAGCGAGCAAACCCATCGAATGATTGGAATGGGTACCAATGCGCTTGCATCCTCTATCGTTCTTGTCTGCCGCAAACGCTTAATTACCGCTGAAACCATTTCCCGCCGCGACTTCCAGCGTCAGCTCCGCGAGGAAATGCCCGAAGCTCTGGAAACCATGATTGGTGGCGTAACCGGCCAGGCACCTATCGCGCCGGTTGATCTGGCCCAGGCGGCCATAGGACCGGGTATGGCCATCTACTCCAAGTACGAAGCAGTGCTAAACCAGGACGGCTCAAAGATGAGCGTCCATGATGCCCTGGTGCTGATTAACCGGGCGATTACCGAGTTCTTGAATCCTGATTCCGGCAACTTCGATGCCGATACGCAGTTCTGTGCCAGCTGGTTCGACCAGTACGCTTGGAGCGCTGGGCCTTTCGGTGAAGCCCAGGTGCTGGCCCAGGCCAAGGGCACGACCGTGGATGGCGTCAAGGATGCCGGTGTGGTCGAGTCCGGTGCTGGCAAAGTGCGCCTGCTCAAGTGGGGTGAGTATCAGTCTGAGTGGGACCCAGCCACCGACAAACGTACCCCAGTGTGGGAAGCTTGCCACCAGATGATCCGACGCCTGCAGAACCACGGCGAATCCGCTGCTGGCGAACTGCTGGCCAAGATGCCGGAGAAGGGCGAGGCGATCCGTCAGCTGTCGTACCACCTGTATACCCTCTGCGAGCGCAAGAAGTGGGCCGAAGAGGCGCGCGCCTACAACGAGCTAATTGGCTCCTGGCATGCCATCGTGGCGGCATCCCATGAAACGGGGCATGCTGGCGAACAGGGCGGCTTGGATATTTAGGAGGCAGCATGCTGAAGCGGTTAGAACTGGATAACTTCACGCTTTTTCCCAAGGCGCGACTGGATTTCGCGCCGGGGCTAAACGTTATTGTGGGCGAAAATGGCACCGGTAAATCGCATCTGCTCAAGGTGGCTTACAGCGTCATCGCTAACGCCTACGAGCAGGCTAACGAGCCGAGCGTCGCCGACCCTACCAAGACGCTGCTTCAGAAGGGCATTGCCGACAAGCTGATCAAGGTGTTTCGTCCTGAGTCATTGGGCCGGTTAGCGAGCCGTAGCCAGGGGGCGCAGACCTGCAGGGTCTCCGTCGCCTTTGAGCAGTCCGTGCTGGATACCGCTTTCAGCTTCAGTACCCGCTCTCAGATCGAGGTTAAGATCGACCGCTTACCCAGCGCCTGGCAGGAGAAGGCGCCGGTCTTTATGCCGACACGCGAACTGTTAAGCCAATACCATTGGCTGTTGCCGCTCTACGAAAACCGTCACGTGGATATCGAAGAGCACCATATCGATCTCTGCAAACTGCTGGGTGCCCCAGCCGTTAAGGGCAGTCGCGAAAAGACGGTCGCCGAGCTGGTGGCACCCTTGGAAGAGGCGATGGGCGGCAAGGTGGTGTTGGACAAGAACGGACGCTTCTATCTGCGTATTCCTGGGCAAGGCAACCTGGAAATGCCATTGGTGGCAGAAGGGCTGCGTAAGCTAGCGATGCTCGCTCGTTTGATCACCACCGGCTCGTTGCTGGATAAGGGCTACCTGTTCTGGGATGAACCCGAGGCCAATCTCAACCCTAAGCTGATCAAACTGGTGGCTTTGGCAGCCGTAATGCTCAGCCAGCAGGGCATTCAGGTGGTGATTGCCACCCACAGCTATTTCTTGCTCAAGGAGCTTGATCTCCTCACTCGCCAGCAGGCAGTGGCGCAGCGTTACTTTGCTCTGGTTCGCGGCGAGGGGTTAGTTGAGCGTATCGAGGTGGCCGACCGCCTCAGTGGCCTAGAGCATCTGGTAAGTCTTGATGAAGAATTGGCCCAATATGATCGTGAGATGGAGCTGGTCAATGCCTGAAGTGACAGAGGGCCAACTGACCTTCCGCTTTCCCGAGGGCTGGCAGCTGGCTAAATACGATGACAGTTCCTGGTATCGCCAGCGGATGAAGAGTCGCCTTAAGGGAGTGGATATACTGGCCCACAATGATGGCCCCACCCACTGGTGGGTCGAAGTCAAAGACTGCGAAGGCTATGAGCCAGAAAACCGTCCGCGGCTCTCAGGGGCGGACCCAGGTGAAGTCACCCAGGCCAGGCAGTGGGTTGAGCAACAGGGGCTCAAGCCCACGGTTCAAGTAGCACGTCGCAAGCCATTTATCGTTGATGAAGTCGAGGAAAAGCTCCGCGACACCTTGGCGGCGCTCACCGTCGCCCAGCGGGAAGGTGATCCTGAGCTAGCAAGTTTTCACATCGTTTGGCCACAAGCGCCAACGCTTAAGGTGGTTTTATTGCTGACTTGGAATCAGCGAGACTTCAAACGTTTGGCGACTCGTTTGCGGTCAAAATTGGAGACTGCTCTGGCGCCCTATGGAGTCCAAGGGTTTGTCGTGAACGAGCAGAATCCGGGCGACGCTGGGTTACATTGCCAGGTAACAAGGAACGAAGTATGAGCATTGAGCAGGCCATTCAGCAGCTAACCCGCACCGATGTGATCCGCACCATCGATGCAAGCACGCAGCCAATACCGCCTGGTGAGCGCTTCTCATGCCTTTATAAGGGGCGCCGTTTTGACCCTAAACAGCTGGTAGCGGAGGCGCTAGCCTTCACCAAACAGCACCGCGTTGATTCTGAAGCGTTGGAGCAGGCGCTGTACGAGCCCTTCGTGGAGGCGCTTAGAGGGCTCGAATTTGTGGTGGTGAGTAACCCGCGCCAGATTGGTGATACTGACCTGACAGTCATGGTTTACGAGGTAAGACAGGGAGACATCGTACAGGAAAACTTTAAACGGTTGTTTTCCGCGAATCAGAATCGGTTTTACTGGAATCGTAAACGATTTGCCCGGCTGCAGAAAGGTGCGGCGGTATTTGTGGTGAATAATAAGGCTTCTCGTGTCTTGTTTGGCTATGTTGAGGACACATTGATCCATGCTGAATATGATAAAGATAACGACGTTAGCCGTTTTACCCATATAGGTGAGACTTTTGAGGTCAGCGGTGAGTATCTTGAGTTTGTCTGCATTGAAGTTAAGTCGCTTCAGCATCCCCTTCGAGATTGGAAGTGGAAAACGTTTGGCGCAGGTGAACTCTCATATATCTCAGGGCCTGATGTCAGTACCAAGGCTGCTAGCAATAACCTAGAGCGGGTTAATTTACTGGTTGAGGTATTTGCACGCGAAGAAGAGGTGGTTCTCCAGCTTCATACCTGTTACCAGGTTTTACGCAGCCACGTGATAGGTGATGGAGAGCATGAACCCAGCGTCTGGTATGTGATGCAAGGTCAAACATTCAACTCTACCCAGGGACTCTCTTATCTTTCTTCTAGGCTTCAAAGTAAAGGGGGGCACGCGCTTAATCACTGGATGGCTGTTGGTGATGTCAGAAAAGGCGACATTATTGTTCATCATGCTGAAGGTGAAATAAGAGCTATTTCTCAAGCAGCCTCTATGCCATACGTTGTTACCGAAGACGGTAAGGTTAGCGATGGCGAAAATGGTAAGAAGTGGCGTGTTGATCTAGAAGTCTTGGTTCAATTGAGTGAGCCAGTATCTCTAGACATGATTCGGAGTAAGAGAGATCAATTAAGACACGCTCTGTCAGCGGTCCGAGGTCCTTATAGCCGCGATGGTACTGGAAAGCAGGGCTATCTATTCGAATTCACCTGGGAGGCGCTAGCGATTCTTTTGGATGGCCACTCTGTTGCATTGCCCGAAGAACTTCAGCGCTGGCTACCTTCCCTCGATGAATTGGGCGAAGACGCTGATGAGGTGACTAATGAAGAGCGCTTTTCTGATGAAGCCTCTGCGGAAGGAATCCAAGAGCGCCGCCTGCCGGTAGAGGCCACTCAAACTTCGGCCAAGGAGTGGCTGCCCCGTGTAAAGTCCTTTATGGCCAGCCAAGGGTTTCACTACTCGTTGGCAGAGGTCGCCAATTTCTACCTGTGTATGCGCACGAAGCCGTTGGCGATGCTAGCGGGTATCTCAGGTACTGGTAAAACACAGCTGGTGCGTCAGTTTGCTAAAGCCATTGGCTATGGTGACTCTGACCACTGTGTGCTAATCGCTGTGCGCCCAGACTGGGCCGACAGCTCCGATCTCATCGGCTATGCCAACATCCAGGGCAAGTTCGAGACTAAGCCGTTGTTGGATGTGATGGCACGCGCCATTGAGCACCCTGATGAGCTTTACTTCGTGATTCTGGATGAGATGAACCTGGCTCGTGTGGAGCACTACTTTTCAGAATTCTTGAGCTTTATCGAGACGCGAGAGCGTGACAGTGATGACGTTATCGTCACTGAGCCGCTGATCAGCCGTGCCGATGTGAATGGCGGTCGCCCGGTTTATCTGCCGCAGAATCTGATGGTGGTGGGCACGGTGAATATGGACGAATCTACCCATGCCTTCAGTCGTAAGGTATTGGACCGCGCCAATGCCATTGAAATGAACGATATCGATTTGGCGTGGGTGAACCCAGAGCGTGATGTGATGCCGATTTCTGGCGTCTATGCTGATGCGCTTAGGGCACCGTTTCTCAATTCGAATGATCTTAGCGATGCCCATAAAAAAGCGCTTGCCAGTTCTATGCAGATGCTAATGCAGGTCAACGGTATTCTCGAACCGGCTGGGCTGCATTTTGGCTATCGGGTACGTGACGAGGTCGCTTTCTACCTGACTCTGCATCAGGAAGAGGCGTTAGAAAGCCTGGAAGGCTTTGATACCGACGCCGCCATGGATTTCCAGCTGATGCAGAAAGTGCTGCCTCGTATCCAGGGTAGCTCGCTAAGCGTGCTCAAGGTACTGATAGGCCTACTAAGCTTACTGGCCAACACGCCGCTCGAGGAAGACGCTGAGTACGGTGTTATTGAGAAGGAGGTCAACCCGCAGAACACCCGCTACCCCAGAAGCGTCAAGAAGCTGCTGTTTATGTTACAACGCTTCCATGATGACGGCTTCACGTCGTTTTGGCTCTAATTTGATATGACCGTGCTCTGTTTTGACCACCCTGACGGTACTATCTGCCAGCTCGCTGTGAGCGAGGTGACATTGCCGCGTTCCATTGAAGCCCAGCGACACATTGAGACACGCGCCCGTTTTAACGTGCACGGCTTGTCACTCAATACGGAGGAGTCAGCGCTAGAGCAGCCGCTGAGTTCGCCACTGTTTTTCGAGTGGCAGCAGCTGGAGTGGCTGTTTGAGCCTGGGCCAAGTTGCCGGTGCGAACCTCCGTTAGCGCTTTATGTGAATGGGGTGTACCAGAAACGGATTCGGTCGAGATTGTTGCATGGTCAGGTACGCTTGACGGGTACCACGAACTTGGAAAATAGCGTCGGGCTGACGCGCTTTGAGATCCGTGATGCAAATAGCAAGGTGCTGTTTGGCTTAGATAGTGAGGTGTTTCCCCAGAAGCTGGACTACAAAGATGACTTTCCGGCCATGCTGGATGAGATCACTGAAATTCTCTACTCACTGGCCTTCGATGCGTTTACTAAGACGTTTGCCTCGACGCGTCCACGTTCGACCTACCACCAGCTCACTTCAGAGTGGCTAAATCTGTTCAAAGCGCTCTACCACAGTTTAGAGCAGAGCTTGGACACGCTACTTCGCTCACCCAAATCAGATTTGCGTAAAGAATCGAGGGTGAAGCCTGTTCACCGAGTGAAGCGAGCGACACCTCAAGCGATCAAGGTGGCGACACAGCGCCCAGACCGTTATTGTCGTGGCGGTGGCCTGTCGGTAGCGCCCGGTGTACGGCTTTCGCATCTTACCGAGCAGCATAAGCGCATAAGTTACGACACCCAAGAAAACCGGTTCGTTGCTTGGGCAATCACCGATATCCTGCGTCAGATTCAGCGTACCGTTCGCCACTTAAACAGAGGTCGCGGCCTGGATAGCCAGCGGGTTCAGCTAGAGGTGAAAGCACTTGAACGTAGCAAATCGCACCTGCGGCGCCGTCTCAGAAGCCCAGTGCTCGCTGAAGTGGGTACCTTTAATCATCAGATGTTCTTCTCGACTACCCTGACGATGGCGCCGGGGTACAAGGAGTTCTATCACCGCTTTCTGCTGTTGCGTAAAGGCCTGACCATGGCCGAGCACCCGTTGTTCAAGATGGATTATAAGGACATCGCGACCATTTACGAGTATTGGTGCTTCTTGAAGACCGTGAAGCTGCTACGGGAGAACCCAAAATACGATTTGGCTAGCAACGATATTGTTAAGTTGGAACATCACCGTTTTAAGGTGAGCCTCAAGAAGGGCAAGAAATCGGCCGTCAATTTCGTGCAGCGGGGCACGGGTGATGACATCGCGATCTATTTTAACCGCACGTTTCCCAGGAAAGATTACACTTACACTTTCGACCAGAAGCCAGATCAGTTTATCGAGTTCTCTCGCAGTGGGTTCGGCAGCAGTCGGGATAAAAAGTCGTTCAAAGTGATCATGGATGCCAAGTATCGCTTTGACCGTGGATCAAAGGGGTATCCTACCGGCTCTGAAGGCACACCCTACGGGCCGCCACTAGATACCATCGCTCAGCTGCATCGCTACCGTGACGCCATTTTGTGGGAAGATAAGAAAGAACAGCAGAAAACCGTCAAAATGGCCAACAAGAGCATTGGTGGTGTGATCCTGTTTCCCTATCCGGAGGACGAACAGGAATTTGTAGCGCACCCTTTTTATCAAAGCATCGAGCAGGTCAATATTGGCGCGATACCGCTGCAGCCAGGCAAGTCTCGCAAAAACAGGCTGTTTCAGGAGTATCTGGATAGCCTTTTTGAGCAGCCGGGCGAGGTCATCACTGAGTCGCTCTATCATTACGATGATCGTACCTATCAGCAGCGCCGCCAGTCTAACCGAGACATGGTGATGGTCGGCTTGGTGCCCCAGAAGCAGCGAGATGCTAGGATTAAGTATCATTTTGAACAACAGATATTTTATACCCGGTGTCCTGAATCATCGCGCTATCCACTGCATGAGGTGAAAGCTGTAGCGCTGTATGATCAGTTGGAGCGCAAAATTATAGGCTGGGCCAATGTCGTTAGTATTGAAGTGCTGCTAGGGAATGAACTTCATCAGACGGGCACCCAGTGGAAACCAAGTAAGCCTGATCAGCCTTACTATGTCTATCATCTGGATTCGATACAGCACGCTAACTTGAAGGCGGGTGGCCAGATGAAGGGTAATCGTACAGGGCGTTATTTCATCACCCGGCTGGGCTTGGAAGTAGCGCTTCAGGAGCAGGTGCCTGAGTTGCAGTTTATTAGCAGCTGGGAAAAGTTTATTGAGTGGAAGACCCTGAAAACGCGCCATTCAACTGTGCGTGTTCAGCGGCGACGCCTATTAGATTCACCTACTGGCCAACCAGTGGATGACCTTGAATTCATCGTAGAAGAAGACGTGGAGCCGTCATAATGTCATTGAAAGCCTGGAGAGATATCGCCACGCCTCACAAGGATGTTCAAAAAGGCCTGTTCAAACAATCGGAGTTTGCTGCGGATATCACCCAGGTAGCAACCGGCACGGCGCCTGAAGAGTACCAGGACGCAGAGAAGTTTTTCTCGCGGACTTACATTACCGAGGGTATGCGACTGCTGCTGATCTCGGTAGCCCAGCGCCTCTCTGGCAACGGTGGCGACCCCGTTATTCAGTTGCAGACAGCGTTCGGTGGCGGCAAAACCCACACGATGCTGGCGGTCTATCACCTCGCATCTCGCAAGACGTCTACCGATAAGCTGCATGGCATTTCACCTATTCTTGATGAGGCTGGTATCCATGAGCTGCCCCACGCTCGTGTAGCCGTTATCGACGGTATCAACATGGCCCCGAGCCAGCAGTCGGTGAAGAAACAAGGGCAAAAAGTCACGACGCTATGGGGTGAGTTAGCGTGGCAGCTGCTGGGTGATGAAGGCCTAGCGTTGGTAAAGGAATCCCACGAGCAAGGCACGTCGCCTGGTAAACAGGTATTAGTAGACTTGCTGCAGCGAGCTGCCCCTTGTGTAGTGCTGGTAGACGAGCTGTTAGCTTACATTCGTCAGTTTGAGCTAGGAAAATCCTATTCTGCAGGTACCTACGATAGCAATATCAGCTTCATTCAAGCGCTGACTGAGGCAATGAAGGCGGTACCCAATGCCATCCTACTTGCTTCGTTGCCGGAGTCTGAGCTTGAGGTGGGCGGCACCATGGGCCAGCAAACGCTGACAGCCCTTGAGAAGTATTTTGGTCGTGTAGAATCAGTGTGGAAGCCAGTGGCTACCGAAGAGGCATTCGAGATTGTTCGCCGCCGCTTGTTCGAACATGCCGGTGAGCGTGCCGAAATAGAAGGCATCAGCCGTCAGTTTTCTGACTTCTACCGGCAGCACGCCGCGCAGTTTCCCAACGAGACGCAGTCTAACGACTATTTTGAGCGACTTTGCCGCTCTTATCCGATCCACCCTGAAGTATTCGACCGTCTTTACGAAGATTGGTCGACGCTGGATAAATTCCAGCGCACCCGTGGGGTGCTTCAGTACATGGCGTTCGTGATCCATAAACTGTGGGAGTCGGGCAATCGTGACGCTTTAATCATGCCGGGGTCGCTGCCGTTAGAAGACAGCCATGTGCGCGATAAGAGCATTCACTATCTACCCGGAGGTTGGCAGCCGGTGATTGAGCGAGAGATAGATGGGCCTCGCTCGGCTGCTCAAACGCTTGATAATGATGTTGCACTCTTTGGTGGCGTGCATGCAGCCCGTCGTGCTGCACGTACTATCTTTTTGGGTAGTGCTGCTTCCAGCAGCACCCAGGCGGCCCGAGGTATCAAGCAGGAGCGCATCTTGCTGGGTGCCGTTCAACCGGGTCAGTCTATTGGGATTTTTGAAGACGTGCTCAAGCGCTTGCGCGACCGTCTTCATTATCTCTACTCCGAACAGGATCGCTTCTGGTTTGATACGAAACCTAACCTCCGAAAGGAAATGGAAAGTCGCAAACAAAACATCCATGAACGGGATGCGTTGATTCCGCTGCTCAAAGATCGCACGACCCGTCTAATGGGACGCCAACATCACTTTGCGGGCATCCACGTTTTCACTGCGTCAGGGGATGTGCCGGACGAATATGGCATCGGGCCTCGTCTGGTGGTGCTGCCGACAGAGTACGCTTATAGCCGCACAGAGAGTAATCAGGCCTTTCAGGCGGCGCAGGACATCTTGCGCAACCGTGGGGAACAACCACGTCAAAAGCAGAACCGGTTGATTTTTCTGGCAGCCGATTTCGATGTGGTAAGTCGTTTGAAGGATCAGGGACGCACCTATTTGGCATGGAAGTCGATTGTAGAAGACATTGAAAACGGTTCGTTGAATCACGATATGACTCACTTGCGGCAGGCCAAACAAAGCCGTGACGCAGCAGATTCATCGCTGTCGCAGTTAATCCGTGAGACGTATAAGTGGCTGATGGCCCCAGTAGAGGAGTTTGTAAAAGGCAAGCCAACGCTAGAGTGGGAAGTGGTTCAGGTCTCGACTACGACGCCGAACTTAGTAGATACCATTGAGAACAAGCTGCGTGAAGAAGAGTGGCTGATCTACGAATGGTCGCCAATTTTCCTGCGCAATATTCTCAACCAATGGTACTTCAAGGATGGTGTTACTGAGGTTAGCGCCCTGAAAGTATGGCAAGACTGCTGCCACTACCTTTACCTACCTCGCCTGGTGAACGATCAGGTATTTAAAAATGCCATGAACCAAGGTGTCGCATCGGAGGATTTCTTTGGCTACGCCTCAGGAAAAGAAGGCGATACTTATCTGGGCTTTACCTTTGGGCAAGGGAGTATTGGTGGGCTAGATGGTGAGGCGCTCATTATCGAGCGTGAGGCTGCTAAAGCCTACCGAGACAAGCTCGCAGCTGATGCTGCCCAGCGCGCCAGAGAGCTAGCTGATCGCAATACAGACAACTCATCTGGCCAAAGCGATGAAGGGGTAATAGGTGGTAGTTCAGACGTAGGAGGCAGTGGAATAGCTCACCCTATGGGCGCTGGAGAAAGCGTCGGTAGTTCGGCTGGTCCAGAGGCTGCTTCTACTAACATTGCCAAGAAGCAATTTTACGGTACGGTGAGTCTTGATCCCGTAAAGGCCAAAATGGACTTTGCCACCGTGGTTGATGAGATCGTTGAGCAGTTTACTCTGCGCACAGGCGTACAGGTGAAGATCTCTGTAGAGATTGAAGCATCGAGTGCCGATGGCTTTGATGAGGCGCTTCAGCGGACGATCAAGGAGAACTGCAACGTGCTGAAGTTCATCAGTTCAGAATTTGAGGGTAAGTAACGTGCTAGCCGCTCAAGCAAATGGCTACTAACGCTATGGCAGAAGGGGCGGGTTAATGTTGTCCATGAGTTGGGGTTAGAGGGCAATGTCAATATGACTAAGAAAGTGTTGGAAAAAAATGAAAAGAAAATACTGGTTGTTGAAGGTTTTTTGTTTTTTTATCCAACTCAACAGCTTTGCGAATTGCTTAATGCCCCAACGGCTCTTAGGCATGGCTACGAAGAGGCACGAAATCCTGGCTGGCTAACCTGGCGAACGTTTAAAAATTTTTTGAATCTTTCCAATGAGAAAGAAATCAGGCCGAGCACCCAGGCTAAAATAGAGCGTATCGTAGCCGACAAGCCTGAGTTGAAGGCGCTCCGCCTCGACCCACAAGAACTTGAATTTTTTTGGCAGCCTTATCATGAATGGTCTGCCTTGATTGCGAGCAAATGCCTTCAAGAAACTGTTAGCAAGGAGTATTGGCAGTCTCGAATCGATGCGGAGCGAGATTTGGTCAAGGAATTACTCAATACGCTGGGTGCTCATAATAAATTGCGGGTTTTATTGGCGTGTGACCTTGCCTCCGAGCCGGGTTGCTTGCTTTCTCGACAAGATGTAGAAAGCTTACTGTCTATCGATCCAACTAGTGGGGGCTTTGAGGCTTATCCTGAGTTGATTCGCTTTCGTCTGTGCGCTTTCTCGTCTATGTTGCTTCGCTTTGCTGCATGGCTAGCAGCCGAATGGGAATACTTGACTGGTTGCCACAAAGAGAGAGTGCCGCTTGATAAGTTCTTGCCGCAGTTTTACCCTCAAGTAGGTGAGTGGAGTAATCCAGTCTCGTCCTTCCTAGATTACATCGCAGCCAATTCCGGTTGCCCACCTAGTAGCACAACTAGCGCTTTTCTGGGCAAGTTGTGGGCAGAATATGAGTACTTGAAAGACGTCGAGGGGAGCGGTCGGGGAGAAAACATCGATTCGAAGAAAAGGCTACTAAGAAACTGGATAGGGACAGGCAGTGGACGTCCCGAGCATTCTTCCATCAAGGGTTTTACCGAAGCAGTAGCTGATAGGCAAGCTTCACACAACGATCATGAAACGGATGTCATGGCGATAGGCTATGCTATGGCTTTTGTTTTTCTTGAAACATGCAGGGAGTTTAGAGCATATCTTAGTGCGTATAAGTTACCTGACTCCATGATCGAAGAGATATTCTCTGTGTATGGTAAAGAGTATAAAAAAGCGTCACAGACTATAGCCGAAGCGAGGGGCGACAACTAGCCGCCCCTGCCTGTTTTATCATTAGATAAGGTCTTCCCAACCATCTGGACGTTCGTCTTCTCCTCGAGACTGCCAGTATGCGTCGTTTTCTGGATCTAACTGTCGGCTGCGGTTGTCATCATCATGCTTGGCCATGAGAGCCTCCTTGTTTGGCCCCGCCACCATGGCGGGCCTGGCTTATGTTGCTATAGACGAGACGGAACACAGAGGAATTCGGTGGGAAAAAACTCAAACTTGCCAAACGTGTTACATGATCATTCAAACGCTTGAGTCCAGCATTCGTGAGAAAATTCGTAAAAGTCGGCGAATGGTATTTCTACGTGATGATTTCGCTGCACTGGGTGGTTATGACCAAGTTGGTCGTGTGCTTCGAAAATTGGAAGCGCAGGGACGATTAGTACGTATTGGTAAGGGGCTATACGCTAAAGCGCGTATGAACCGTATCACTGGCAAACCGATGATTGCGGCGCCCGGTGGCTTTGACCAGGCTGCCAAAGAGGCATTAAGCCGACTAGGGGTGCAGTGGGAGCCAGCCAGTGCAGAAAAAGCTTATCAAGCTGGCCACACACAAATTCCGGCGCGGGTCGTGGTCAGAGTCAAAGGCCCGTTTCATCGTCAGATCGTCTACGGCAAACATTATTTGAGTATCGAGCGATATTCTTCATGAACATCAAGTAGGTATTGACGCTACATTCGTCCTGTAAAAAGCCCTAATGCGCAGCAAGTTCGTTGAAAAATGCTGGGTTGTCCTGAATCGTCGCCAGTACCTTGGCAGCTAGTCCTGCAGGGTTACGTCGCTTGGTTTCCCAGCTTTTGATGGTGTCCACGCTGGTTCCCATCGCTTCAGCAAACTCGGCCTGAGAGACATGCAGCTTGGCGCGGATGGCCTTCACGTCGGCTACCTCATGACGTGTGATGCGGCTGGACTGCGCTTTGCCTTGTTTAATCTCAACGGCTTCCTGCAGCGATGATTGCAGTTCGTCAAAAATGCTCATTTTGAAACCTCCCCCTTCAATTGGTGGGTCAGCGTTTTTAGTGCGGCCTTTTCAGCGGGCGTTAAACTGTCTTTCACGCTCTTGGGGTAGGCCTGTATCAGATAGATGCTCTCTGCCGTCGCCAAAAAATAGATAACCCTGGCACCACCACTCTTACCTTGGTTGCCCAGCGCCATTCGTATTTTACGCAGACCTCCCGTGCCCTGAATCAGGTCACCTTTGTCGGGTTGAGCTATCAGGGTGCGCTGTAGCTCCTTCAATTCGTCGTCTGTGGCAATGGCCTGGATCTGCCGTGTGAAAGTCGGAGTTTCGATAAATTCAATCGAATGACTCACGTTAGGGTACTTCCTTTAGCCAATGCGTTGTTTAGTGTACATAGTACATTTTTGGTTATCAATTATCGACCCTATATTTTGCTGTGGCTGGCAGTGGTTTGGTTGCCAACTGGTTGTCATACGGTTGCCATTTGGTTGCTAACAGGGTGAAAACCATGTGAGTAATGTAAACCATGGAAAACTTAACTAATTGAAAAACCTTTGTTTCCGCATTGCAGGCGCGATCCCAAAGTTTGTTTGGTTGCACTCATAATCCCTTGGTCGTAGGTTCAAGTCCTACTGGGCCCACCATTTCTTATTCTCTCCCCCTAGATCGCCTTTTCTTTAAGCCGCTGACTAACATCAGTAAATGGCTTCTTTGCCATATTCTCCGTTTTCATCCCCACCTGGTTCTGCTGACTCTCTAGCCGATTCCCTCGAACACCCCGTTCCAGTCCAATCCCTTGCCCTACCCGAGTGATTGTGGTTGTGAATAAAAATCCGTATCATTCGCCTTACTATAACGATACTTCTCCTCATACCCGTTGAGACTTCCTCATGCTCCGTAAAACTCTCCCGTTTTCCGTCGCGCCGCTGCCTGCTGCCGTTCGTCGTTCACTGCTGGTGTCGCTCGGTGGAATGCTGTTCGCTGCGCCGCTGGCTGCGCTTGCCCAAGAAGAAACCATTAACACCGGTACCACCGTAGTCACCGCGACCGCGTTGAAGGTCGATACGCCGTTGGTGGAGACGCCGCGCCCGGTCTCTAGCGTTGATCGGGAAGAGTTGGAAACTCGCAACGTGCAGCAGTTGGATGAAACCTTCCGCTATCGTGCCGGTGTGCTATCAGGCCATTTTGGCAGTGACAACAATACGGATTGGTTCAAGGTGCGTGGTTTTGATCAGTCCACTTATCAGGACGGGTTGCGCATTTACCGTGAAGGCTTTTACCAGTGGCTGCCCGAGCCGTATGGCCTTGAGCAAGTCGAAGTCTTCAAAGGGCCTTCCTCGATTCTTTACGGCGAGGCGCCTCCCGGTGGTTTGATCAATGCGGTGAGCAAACGTCCTACGGAAACACCGCAGGGCGAGGTGAATTTCCAACTGGGCAACCGTAATCATCGCCAAGTGGGGGTCGATACCAGCGGGCCGTTGGGTGAGTCGGGTGACGTTCGCTATCGGTTGGTGGGCGTGTACAAAGAGCGCGATGGCGATCTCGACCACACGGATAATGAGCGCTATTACTTCGCGCCTAGCCTCGCCGTCGATATGAGCGACGATACGAGCGTGACCTTCTTGGCCAGCGTGCAAAAAGACGATGGCGTGCCGGTCAACCCGTTCAAGCTGCCCTACGGCACCGTGCAAGATACGCCGTTCGGCCGCGTCGACCCGCAAACCAACCTCAGCGAGCCGGGCTACGACCGTGATAACCGCACGCAGTGGGCGCTGGGTTACGAGCTGCGCCATGACCTCAATGATACGTGGCGGTTTGAACAAGATTTACGCTACAGCGAGCTAGACCTGGAGCTACGCAGCACCTATGCGTTCTTCATGTCGGACGCCCGTCGGGCAACGCGTGGCCATGTCTATCGCGATGGTTCTATCGACAGCTGGACGGTCGATAACCGCATGGTGGGTAACTGGTACACGGACCGCACCGAAAACACGCTGTTGCTGGGTGTCGATTATCAGAACCTGGGGGTGAGTGGGCAAGAAGCCGACCCGTTCCCATTTGGTGATCCTATCGACGTGTTCGACCCCACCTACGGCAACTTTACGCCGGTGGGCGCGGATGACTTGCTGAGCCGCGAGATCGATAAAGAGCAGACCGGTTTGTATGCTCAAAACCAACTTCGTATTGATGACCGCTGGGTGCTGCTTGGCGGCGTGCGCGTTGACCAAGCCGAGACCGAAAACAGCAACCTGACATCCGGTGTCACGCAGCGCTCCGATGATGACCAAGTCTCTTGGTCGGGCGGCGCGATGTACCTGAGTGACCAAGGGATCAACCCGTATATCAGCTACACCGAGTCGTTCGATCCGGTGGGGCGTGTGGATGACGCGGGCGATCTGTACGAGCCCCGTGAAGGCGAGCAGTGGGAAGCCGGTATCAAAATCGCGCCGTTTGGCTGGGATGGCTACGTGACGGCTGCCGTGTTCGATCTGAAAGAGAACAATACGCTCGTGAGTTCTCCTGCCGGGTTCCAGGTTCAGGAAGGCGAGCGTACTTCTCAAGGGTTTGAGCTGGAGGGCGTGGGTTACCTCACCGATGCGTTAAAAGTGACGGCTGCCTATACCTACACGGATTCACGCTTGGAAGACGATCAGCGCGCGCCGTTGATCCCCCGCCACCAAGCCTCTACTTGGCTGGATTACGCCTTTACCAATGGGGCCTTGCAAGGCGTGAGTTTGGGTGCTGGTGTACGCTACGTGGGCAGTACGGTGGACACGAGCGTTGCGGACAATACCGCCGTCGATAGTTATATGGTGGCGGATGCCATGGTCGGTTATGAGTTTGCCGACGGCTGGCAGGCGCAGGTCAACGTCAATAACTTGACCGATGAAGAGTATGTCGCCAGCTGTGAGTACTGGTGTTATTACGGTGAGTCTCGCAGCATTATCGGCAGCGTGAAGTACCGCTGGTAAACGTTTCAAAGTGCGGCACGACCTACACGCCCGGCTAAATGCCGGGCGTTGTGCGTTAGGCGGTCTGCAAAACACGCGTGTTTTCTTGCCTATACTCATGAGACATCGCCTTCGGAGAGGGCGCCATGGGGTAAGGAGACGCAGATGTTACCGAATGGTCGAGGTGTGCTGAGTGGGGCGTCGATACTCGCGATGCTGGTGGGCGGGAGCGGTGCGTTGGCGGAGCCGCTGAGCGCGGAGGCGTCCGATCCGGTGCGCTTGGGCTGGATGCAGGGATTCCCACCCCCTGCCGAGCGCATCATTGGCCAACCCGATGCCGACTATTTTAGCTTTCCCAAGATGCGCTGGACGGTATGTCATTTTCGGGAATTACTGCCTACCAAACAGGTGAGCCGGGGGCTGGCGGCTCCCTTGTCTCTCCCCTATGCCCTAGACGAGGGAATCGATGCCGTTACGTTTTACCCGCTCGGTAGCGAAACGCCGATGACTTGGGCGGCGTCGCTGAGTGAGAACTACACCGATGGCCTGCTGATTTTGCATCAAGGACAAGTGGTGTATGAGCACTATAGTGGGTGTTTAGACGAGCGCGGTCAGCATGGCGCCATGTCCGTCACTAAATCGATGACCGGCCTGCTAGGCGAGATTCTGGTCGCAGAGGGCGTGCTCGATGAGGAAGAGCTGGTGGGAGACATCGTGCCCGAACTCGCCAACAGCGCTTTTGGAAACGCCACGGTGCAGCAACTGCTGGAAATGACGACCGGACTGGCGTTTAGCGAAGATTACAGCGATCCAGACGCTGAAATTTGGGCCTATAACGCGGCGGCCAGCCCGTTACCGAAACCGGAGGAGTACAGCGGCCCACGCACTTATTATGAATATTTGGCAACGGTTCAGCCAGACGGGGAGCACGGCCAAGTATTTGGTTATAAGACGATCAACACCGACGCCCTGGGCTGGGTAATTGCGCGCACTACCGGCGAGTCCGTGGCATCGCTACTTTCGTCCCGGCTTTGGCAGCGGTTGGGCATGGAGCAAGATGCCTACTTTACGGTGGACTCGATTGGTACGCCGTTCGCGGGCGGCGGGCTGAGTGCAGGGCTGCGCGACTTGGCCAGAGTGGGGCAGCTCGTCTTGGAGGAGGGGGAGCACAACGGCCAGTCACTTTTCCCAGCGGCGGCGGTGCAACGTATCCGCCAGGGGGGAGACCGGGAAGCGTTCGCGCAAGCGGGCTACTCTACTCTGCCAGGTGGGAGTTATCGCGGCATGTGGTGGTCACTGCATAATGAACACGGAGCATTCGCTGCTCGGGGTGTGCATGGCCAAACGATGTATATCGACCCTACCGCTGAGATGGTGATCGTGCGGTTTGCCTCTCACCCGGTGGCGGGTAACGCGGCCAACGATCCTACCTCGCTGCCTGCTTATCAGGCGGTGGCGGAGTACTTGATGGGGCGTGCCTCGAGCCCACCTTAGCCTGCCATACCGTGCTTTCAGTGGGGCCTTGCGCTAGGTCAGCACAGGTATCCACACGCCATAGGGTGGTGGCTTGGCAGTGCACGGTCAGTTCACCTTGCCGCTGGTCGAGCCGCCACTGAAAGCGTATCTCTCGTGTTTGGTCGTCGCCGTGATCGCTGATCAGAGCCAACGTGGGTTGTCCTGCCTCCGTGCTGAGCTGCGTCAACGCAGCGATTTCAGCACTCTGCTGTGCGGGAGTGAGCTGTGAGCCGCCACGGTAGCCGGGCAAAAAGCGCTGTTGGCGGGCTTCGGCCTGTAAGAAGGGCAGCGCTTGTTCTGGCGTAATACGCCCATATTTGCGCACGTTTGGCAGCACGATCACGCTGGCAGCGAGTCGACAGCCGCCGAGGTGGCTGCTCTCCCATACCTCGAACGGCAGCGGGTGCTCAGCTACCGTGCTGGCTAGCGCTTTGAACGTTTTATAACCGTACTTCGCGCAGCACTTATCTTTGGTGCCGTGGGTACAGCAAAGAACCAAATCATTGAGCATCGCTGGCTGCTCCCACTGGCTAAGGCGGCTGCCACTTTGAAAGGCGCTGAAGAACGCCTCTAATTCCCATCGTGCCACGCGAAAGCGGCGCCGCTCCGGCATCAGAAAGAGCTGATGCTGGTACTTTTCCATGCCCGGTTGTTGGATCAGGTTGATGCGTAGGCCATCGTCAGCCAGCGTATCTAGCGTTTGCTTTAATGAATTGCTCATATCGCTGGCGTGGCGCAGTTTGCGCTGCCACTTCGCGCGCGGCCAGCTGAGTAGTAAGTTGCGCTCGGCATGAGCGGCGCTACCGGCCAGCGGGTCGTGCTGTTCACGGCTTAAATCCGCGCAAAAGGTGTGGTTCATAGGACTGCCTGTAACGTCGCCGAGGTGAAGGGCACGCACACTGGGCTGCCGCTAGCGGGGTCTCGCAGAATGTGAGCATCTAAGTCGAAGACGCGCTTTAGGTTGGCCGCGGTGAACACATCGCTTGGCGTGCCGCTGATGACGATTTGCCCGTCGCGCATCATGACTAGATGGTCGGCGTAAGCGGCGGCGAGATTCAAGTCGTGCAGTACCAGTAGCAGCGTGCGGCCATGGTCGTGGGCCAGCCGAGATAGCAGCGCCAACAGGTCTACCTGCACCTTCAAATCTAAAAAGGTGGTGGGTTCATCCAGCAAAATCAAATCGGTCTGCTGGGCGAGCACCATCGCGATCCAGCAGCGCTGGCGCTGGCCGCCAGAAAGCGCTTCCACATCCCGGTCGGCAAACTCGGTCACGTGCATATAGGCCATGGCTTCCGCGATGGCGCTGGCATCCTGCTGCGGGTCTTTTTTCCACAACCCTTGGTGGGGGAAACGCCCCATCCCCACCAGCTGTTTTACGCTCAACCCTTCGGGAGCGGTGGGGCCTTGCGGCAAAATGCCCAGCCGTTGAGCAACCTCGCGGGTGTTACTGCGGTGAATGTCCTTGCCATCGAGATAGACATGCCCACCGCTGGGCGTCAGCGTGCGCGCCAAAGTTTTCAGCAGGGTCGATTTGCCGCTGCCATTGGGACCTAGTAGCACGGTGAGTTGGCCTTCCGCCACGGTCAAGTCCACCCCCTGCAGAATGCGCTTGGTGTCGTAGCCCGCGTGCAGGCCGTCAGCGGTGAGTCGTGATGCAGGGTGGGAATAGGCGGGCATAAGGTAGGCTCAGGCAAGCTCAGTCACGAAATCAGGGCAGCCAGCACCCTAAGACAAAATATTCTCATTTTCAATGTTGTTCTTGTGGCTGCCTCATGTCGAGGTAGTTCGTTAGTTCGAACGGTTCGTTCGCAAAGGTAGACCTGCTTGGCTCTTTATGGATAATATAATCATTATCATTTAGATGCGCATTGTCATTTCAGTGCGCGCTAACGTGATAGTCAACAAGGGCTCATCAACACGACGCAACACACACAACGCAAGGGAGCAGACATGCAAACGATGAAACACGCCGCTTTCTGGCCAACGGTCACCTTGGCAGGATTAGTGGCGGCCACTCAGGCCAATGCCCAGCAAGAGGCAACTGACGTGGGGCAGGCGCTCAACGAGTCATCACCCACCATGGTCGTGACGGCGACGCGTAGCCGCAGCGAAGAGGGTCAAACCCCGCAGCGGGTGACAGTGATCACCCGTGAGCAGATCGAACAGCAGCTCGCCATCACCGACGACCCTGGCCAGGTCTTGAGCAACTTGATTCCCTCCTTTTCACCTAGCCGTCAGAAGCTGTCCAACGCTGGGGAGACGCTGCGCGGGCGCGATGCGCTGTTCCTGATCGATGGCGTGCCTCAGTCCAATCCGCTGCGCGATAGCTCGCGTGACAGTTACACCATCGACCTCTCCATGGTCGAGCGGATTGAAGTGATTCACGGGGCCAGCGCCGAGCATGGCTTGGGGGCCACCGGCGGTTTGATCAACTTCGTCACCCGTCGGGCCGAAGGGGGCGGTATTAGCCAAAGCGCGGGCATAAGCGTCACCATTGACGACGACCTGCACTCGGAAGGCCTGGGCAACAAGCTCAACTATCGCATTAGCGGTCAGCAGGGCGACTGGGATTTCGTGGCCTCGGCCACCCGCCAAGAGCGGGGCGTGTTTTACGATGGCGGCGACCGCCGCGTGGGCATTGCCTACCCCGGCGAGCTGCAAAACTCCGAAAGTTACGACCTGTTCGGCAAGCTGGGCTACTGGATCGACGACAATCAGAATATCGAGCTGTCGCTCAATCATTTCGATTTGGAAGAGGGCGACGACTACGTGCCCGTGGTGGGCGACCGTGATGCAGGCATTCCCACTAGCGCCGAGCGGGGCACACCCGATGGCGCCCCGGGCTTCAATGAAGTGACCACGGCTCGCTTGGCCTACTCCCACGCGGATTGGTACGGCAACGCGGTCGATGCTCAGGTGTACCGCCAGCGCTTTCGGGCGCGCTTTGCCACCACACCGTTCTTCCCTTACCTGGACGGCAACGGCAATACCCAGTACGACCAAACCCGTAACGAGTCCGATAAGCAGGGGGCCAAGTTCACTTTGAACCGCCAGGGTATGCTGGACGACCGGCTCGGTGTGACGGTGGGGCTCGACATCCTCGAGGATGAAACCCGCCAAATGCTGGTAGAGACCGGGCGCACCTACGTGCCGGAAAGCCGCTACAGCAACATTGCGCCGTTCCTGCAGGGGCAGTTCAAGATCGCCGATCCGCTCACGCTGCATGCCGGGATTCGCCATGAACATGCGGAGCTTGAAGTGGATGCCTACGAGACGATCGATCGTAGCAACGTCACTCAAGACAACGTCGCGGTAGGAGGCGGCAACCCCAGTTTCGATGAAACGCTCTATAACGTGGGGTTGACGTACCAAGCCACGGAGTGGGCGCAGCTGTACGCCAGTTACTCGGAAGGCTTTGGCATGCCGGACGTGGGCCGCGTGCTGCGGGGCATCAGCGAACCGGGGCAGGATGTCGATACGCTGCTCCAACTTCAGCCTATCGTCACCGATAACCGCGAGATTGGCGCGCGTTTCGACTGGGAGCGTTACGGACTAGAAGTGAGCTACTACGAGTCGAACTCTGATTTTGGCCAGCGCTTGGCCGAGCAGAACGGTACGTGGGTGGGCAGTCGGGAAAAAACCGAAATCCAAGGGGTGGAAGTGACCGGCAACATGCAGGTCAATGACCAGCATGATCTGTCGCTCTCCTATGCCCATACCGAAGGTAAGTCGGACCAAGACGGCGATGGCAGCGTGGATACCAAACTCACCGGGATCAACATCGCGCCCGATACGCTCAAGTTGGGCTGGAGCGCCGTGTGGAACGACCGTCTCTCGACGCGCCTACAGGGCCGCTACTACTTCGACCGCAGCGTCGATAACCCGGCGCTCGACTTTGATGGCTACGGTTTGGTGGATGCCTCGCTGGCCTACCAGCTCCCTACGGGGCAGCTATCGCTAGGTATTGAGAACCTGACCGACGAAGACTACCTCACCTACTACTCTCAAGCCGCTCGCATCAGCGATGAGTACTACTTCACCGGCCGTGGGCGCACGTTCACGGTGGGGTATCAGCTGGATTTTTAAGGCTCCGGCATCTTGTTTTTAGTGCTGTCTAACGCACGGCCACTCCTTCGATGGAAGGGGTGGCTAGCCGTCAACCAACTGAACGTGCATGAAGGAAAATGTTTCGTTCAAGCAGTAACACAATAAAAACCGCGCGATGTGACTAGCCATGGATGCGTGGGTTTACCTATCGACAGGTAAGTAAACCTTTCAAAAGGATGACATTCTGCGGGGGCTATATGAGCTACGCACAGGAGCATCGCTCAGCGAGCGATATCAGTCAGTGTGCCTCGGTGCATGCGTTACTCAACTGTATTATCAAAGAAGTCGCCATACCTGAACGAACGTTAGCGTTTCAATGGCCGAGCCATCGTCGCGGGTTACCTGAGGCGCTGTCGGGTATTCCTCTTCTGATCGAGTGGTCAACCTCACTGCACTTATGGGTGATGGTAGACCGCCAGTCGACGGTAGGTAGCCAGTATTATCTTTCCGATGTTTACTTAAAGAGTAAAGACGACACGACGTGGATGGCCGCTAGTGCCGAGATGCTCATCAGCCGTCTGCTCAAACATCTGCCGCGAGTCGATGCCGGCATCAATCAGGAGTTGGCGCAGCAGGTTCGTCAGAGTCGTCAAGTGATGGCTGAGATTGTCAGACATGCTGCCAAGCAATCTAACCGGCAGCCGTTAGCCGACTATCCGAGCAGCGAGCAAGGGTTATGGTTTGGCCATCCGAATCATCCCACGCCCAAAGCACGCCAGTGGCCTGATGACTGCTTGGCTGATGGCATGCCTTCTTACGCCCCGGAATGTGGCGTCGCCACCTCGCTCTACCAGTTCTCCTTTCCCGCAGACGGGGTACGCGTTCAGGCCAACCGTGTTGAAGAAGAGGACGTCCTTTCCTACGTGGCAGACCAAGCGACCGCCGAGAGCGATGAACGCATCGTGCTGAGCATGCATCCGGTGCAAGCGGCCATGTTCAAACAATCGTCTGCCGTCCAAGCGCTGCTTCAGCGCAACGTGATCAGAGATCTTGGTCAAAGTGGTTTTAGCGCAGTGCCAACGGCCTCCATGCGCACGTGGTATATCGAAGGGCATCCCTGGTTCATCAAAGGAACGCTCAATGTGCGCATCACCAACTGCGTGCGTAAAAACGCGTGGTACGAGCTCGAAAGCACGCTGGTGATCGATCGCATCATGCATCGATTGGGTCGCTTGGAAGACCCTTCCCTGGCGACGCTACTCGTTGCCGAGGAGCCCGCCACGGTGCATTGGACGCCTAACGAGGGCAACGAGGAGCAGCAGCGCTGGTTCCGCGAACAAACGGGCATCATCTTGCGAGAAAATTTCTGCCGACGGTTTTCTCCTCAAGCCTGCTTGTTGACGGGGACGTTGTTTGCGCGTGATACGAAGCTGGTGCCTATGGTGCTCCACTTCATTTCACAGGCGTATGAAGGCTCGCTCAGTACCAGTACCTTGCCTGAACAGAACCAAGTGAGAGCATGGTTTCAGGCCTATTTGAAGGCGCTGCTGCCACCGGTGCTGGGGCTGTTCTTTCGGCACGGTATCGTCATGGAGCCGCACTTACAAAACTGCGTCTTGATTCATGAGGCTGGAACGCCCCAGAAAATGCTGTTACGTGACTTCGAGGGGGTCAAGTTGACCCGTGATAAGGGCACCGCCTGGTTGGCGGGTGAAGTCCTTCACCCTCGCGTCGAAGCTTCCATGATCTACAGCCGGGAGCAAGGTTGGAACCGAATCGCCTACTGCCTGTTCGTCAACCACATTGCGGAGGCCATTCTCGCGCTGAGCTGGCGACGTCCCGCGTTGGCGGATGCGTTATGGCAAGACACATCGACGGCGTTGCAGCATGTGCGTAGCCAGCTGGAGGTAGCCGCGCCAGAGCTCGATGCGCTATTGCAAGGCGGCGCGCTGCCCTGTAAGACCAACTTCAAATTACGGCTCATGGCTCAGGCTGATCGCCAGGCGCAGTATGTGTCGTTGCCCAACCCTTGGCACGTTCCTCGGGTCATGGGGCGGGAGGTGGCCTATGGCTGAGCCAAATGCGCTGCCACGTACGATCCTGTCAGCAATAGAGCGATACCGACAGCAGTGTAGCGAACCCATGGCCGCCTTTTTCTACGATCTGCCTGCCTTGGCCGCCCACGCGCGTGCCATGAAAGCGGCGCTGCCACTTGGAGTGGAGCTGTACTACGCCATCAAGGCGAATAGCGAGCCCGCCATCATCGATACCTTGGCCCCTATCGTGGATGGCCTAGAGTTATCTTCCGGTGGAGAAATCGAGCGCGCGTGTCGCAGTGCCACGCAACGGCCATGGGTGTTATCGGGGCCTGGCAAGCTGGATGCGGACATGCGGAGTGCCATCGAACGGGGCGTAGAGGCGTTTCATGTCGAAAGCCTCGGAGAAATTGCGCGTTTGCAGTCCATCGCTGCAGCGATGGGCCATACACAGCCCGTTCTTTTGCGTATCAACCCCCAATTACCGGCATCGTTTTCCAGTCGTTTGCGCATGGCTGGCACGGCGACACCGTTCGGTATCGACGAAGTACAGCTCCCCAAGGCCGTCAGCGCCGTGGATAGCGCGCCAAACCTAACGCTCTGCGGCTTTCACGTGCATGCCATGTCGCACCAAACAAGCGAGCAGCGCCATCAACAGTTAATCGCGTTCTACCTGGAGCGGTGGCCATCGTGGCGAAGCCTGGCACGTTATCCCGAGCAACTGACGCAGCTCAACGTGGGAGGCGGCATTGGGGTGAATTATCGCCAGCCTTCCCACCAGTTCGACTGGGCTAGTCTCTGCCACGCGCTTGGTCAACAGCTCGACACCCTGTCCGCACCCCCACGCGTTCGTTTCGAAATCGGACGCTATCTCTCTGCCTTTTGTGGCTACTACGTCATGGAAGTGCTGGATACCAAAGTCAGTCATGGTGAAGGGTTTTTAGTCTGTCGAGGGGGGACGCATCAATTCCGCTTACCTGCAGCGCAGGGGCACGATCATCCGATCATTCACTTACCCCGCGACCCAACACTATCGAGCAACGGCGAACAGCGCGCTTGGACGATCGTGGGGCAGCTTTGCACCCCAAAAGATGTATTGAGCCGACACCAAGAGCTGCGTGGCGTCAGGGTGGGGGACTTATTGGTGCTGCCTTTGGCAGGCGCCTATGGCTACAACATTTCCCATGCGGACTTCCTTTGCCATCCCCGGCCAGCTCAGCACTTTGTGACGGACACCGCTGAAATGCTGCCTTCTCGCGCTGGGCCTCGTCGCGTGCTGGCTGCGGGCTACTCAGGCTAATCGTTATCCATTTCTCTATGTTGTGTAGGTACTCCATGACGTCACAAGCAACTTGGCTGCCCACGCGGGCGGTCATCGAGAACACCGTTGTCTCCACACCCTTTTCTTCTTTGGATAGCTGGCGCCACTACCGCCGTATCGAGCAGCGTGTCATTGGTCAACTGCTGCAAACCCTGCTGTATGAGGATGTGCTGAGCTATACCGTCGTGCCAAACCCGGCCGCAACGCGGGCTGGAGCGTCACGATTTTCGATCACGTTGGGTAGCCGCTGTTATAGCGTTGATGGGTGGGTATGCCACAGCTTCCATTTGATCCGCCTGGACCATTCCACGCTCTCGGTGAGTGGCGCGCCGAACCAACCCGATACCGTCAGTTTGCAGTGCTTCATCACGGATCTCGAAGAGACGCTGGGGGAGGGAGCCATTCAGCCAGGCTTCGTCAACGAGTTGGTACAGACACTCATCAAAGACACCCAATCGGCCACGTATGCGCTAAGTGACACTGTATCGCCTCAAACGTTGGAGGCGGATGCATTAGAGCGCTATTTCACGGATGCCCATAGTTACCATCCTTGCTACAAGTCACGGCTGGGGTTCTCCGTACAGGATAATCAGCGCTACGGCCCTGAGTTTGCTCAACCGCTGCGTGTCATTTGGTTGGCAGTGCCCAACCAGTTGGCTCATGCAAGTGCGGTGGACGGAGAAACCTGCCTAGGCCGGGCCATGGAGGAGGCCGGGCCTGAGGTGCTGGCGAGGTTGGAGGACTATCTCGAACGCCAGCAGCGTCGGCGCGATGAGGTCGTGCTCATGCCCGTGCATCCATGGCAGTGGGAAAATGCTCTGGTCGAGGTGCTCTATCCCGAGCTTGCCAGTGGCGATATTGCCTTCCTAGGGGAGGGCGAAGCGGTTTATACCCCTCAGCAGTCGATACGTACCCTGGCTCCGGTAACGCGTCATCTTCCCTACCTCAAGCTGGCGATGAGTATCACGAATACGTCTAGCACACGTATCTTGGCGCGCCATACCGTCACCAACGGCCCCCTCATCACGCAGTGGCTTCAGCGGCTGATCGAGACGAATGAGACCGCATCCTCTGCGGGTTTCGTCCTATTGGGAGAGATCGCTGGCGTGGCCTTGGATGAGCGCGCATTTGCTGCCAAGCGCTATGCAGAGGTGTATGGCAAGGTCGGGGCTATTTGGCGACAAAATATCCGCCAATATTTACATGAGGGCGAGCAAGCTGCCCCACTCAACGGGTTGAGCCAGCTTACTCGCACGTCGCAAGGGGAGCCCTCTGACCCATTCATCACCCCCTGGGTAGAGCGCTACGGGCTCGTTGCGTGGACGCGCCAACTGATCCGCGTCACGACGCTGCCGATCATCCATCTGCTGTTTGCGGAAGGTATCGGAATGGAGTCCCACGGGCAAAATATCGCCGTCATTCATCGTGATGGCTGGCCTACACGCGTTGCCCTCAAAGATTTTCATGACGGCGTACGTTTTAGCAAGGCGCAGCTCGCCCGGCCCGAGCTGGCACCCAAGCTCGAGCCGGTGCCTCCGCGCCATGCCGCGCTCAATCGCAACTCCTTTATCGTCACCGATGATCTAGCAGCGGTGCGTGACTACTCTTGCGATGCCTTTTTCTTCATTGCGCTTGGTGACATGGCCATTTTTTTGAAGCGCCACTTTGGCTTGGAGGAGACGCACTTTTGGGCCATGGCGGCAGAGGTCGTCAAAGAGTACCAGCGCGAGCATCCCCAGCACGCTGAGCGCTATCGCTGTTTTGACGTGTTTACTCCAGAGTGGGAGGTAGAGGCACTGACTCGTCGCCGTCTCTTTGGAGACGAGCAGCCCCAGGTCAAAAAGGTGCCCAACCCACTGGCCGCCTATGCACCTGAAGGAGCGCGCGTATGTTGAGAACGAATCAGCTAAAGCGTGCGCTGCTAGAGGGCAGGGAAGTCTACGGGGTGATGGCCTCCATGCCGACTGCTGCCTCGATTGAGTTGATCGGAGAAGCAGGCTTTGACTACGTGGTCATCGATACCGAGCACGTTCTGATCAACCCAGAAACCATCGAACACATGATCCGTACCGCAGAGAGCTATGGGATGACGCCACTGGTTCGAGTGGCGGATACGGACCCCAAACAGCTGCTGCGCCTGCTGGACGGCGGTGCGCAAGGCATCGTGTTGCCCAATGTGGCGTCGGCCGCGTCGTTAGCCGACGCGGTGGCTGCCTGTAAATACGCGCCTGAGGGAGCAAGAAGCCTCAACGCCGGTCGCCCTGGAGGGTTTGGTAAGTCCTCTCTCGCCAAGTACGTGGGGCAAGCCAACCAAGAAACGATGGTCGTTGCCATGATTGAAAGCCACCAAGGCATGCAGCAAATCGAAGCGATTTGTGCCGTGCCTGGCTTGGATATGGTGCTGGAGGGTGCGGCGGATCTTTCCCAGTCCCTGGGGGTGACGTGGCAAACCGACCATCCAGATGTCGTCCAGTCGCTCGAGCATGTTCAGCAGACGGCCCAGGCATTCGGGATCCCTTATTGCGCCTTTCTCCGCCAATCCCGCGCTAAAGCGCGATGGCAGGCACGGGGTGTTCGTACCTTCATGCTGGGAGATGAACGAGGGATTGCGTTTCGCGCGCTGCAGAAGAGCCTTCACGAAGCTAAAGACGTTTCACACTGATCGATGTTTTCACGTTACTGATACCGTTTTGGAGGTTAGGCACATGACATCCGTTAATGCTCAGCACTATGCGCAACAGCAGATTCTGCAATGTTTGGTCGATGGGTGCTTGGTAGAAGGCTTGCTAGAGGGGCTCGATGCGCAGTGGAGCATCGTCGGTGACGACGAGAAAGCACTGACTGGCTTGTTTGGTGGTTTTACCCGTGATCCCGCGCAGCGTCTTTGGCGCTGGCCAGCAAAGCCGGGTTGGCATGTCGCGATGCTGCTTCAGCCTGGTATCACGCAGGCTTGGGAGAAAGTGCCGCAGACGCCGGTCGTGTTGGTCGACCATGCCGCAGGTCAGCATCACGCTTTGTCACCTGAGGCCTTCATGCATTACCTCTTTGCTAACGGAGGCGGGGATGACGCAGCCCTAACCCAGGGGCAGGAGGTGTTTTTGCAGGCGCTCTCCGATACGCTTTGGCAAGCGACCAGCTCGGTGAAGCATCAGGTAAGAACGGCGGGTTTGCCAGCGCTTGCCACGGCTGATCATTTTGCTGTGATGGAGCAGTGGGCATCGCTGTTGGATCGCCCTTATCACCCCACGGCGAAAGCCAAGCAGGGGTTGAATAATCAGGAGTATCACGCCTATATGGCGGAGTTCAATCTGCCTATCGAACTCCGTTGGGTCGCCATCGACAATAACGCTTTGCTCAGTGGTGACGGTGTCAACGAAGAAACGCCGCTGCCAGTGCGCTGGCTCGCCAGCGAGACCAGCGCTGGGATGTTGGAGCAGGAGATGGTCGAGCGAGGCCTAGCGCATACGCATACCGCCCTTCCGGTACATCCGTGGCAGTACGAGCATGCGTTGCCCCATTGGTTGCAAGACGCCTTTGAAGCCGGTGCCTGCGTGTCACTCACGACCGTCACGGAACCCTGGCTAGCCACCTCCTCGTTACGGTCGCTTGCGCCCACCACGGCCAGTCCGCACTTTCTCAAACTGCCCATGGCCATTCACTCTCTGGGGGCTTCTCGCTATTTACCGGCCGTGAAAATGATCAATGGCGATCTCAGTGCCCGCTTGCTGCAGCAGGCCAAGGCACGCGACGCTCGCTTAGCGCAAGGCCTCTATCTATGTGATGAAAGCAAGTGGTGGGCGTATATGCCGCAAGGGGCAACGCTCTTTGATGAAGCGCCTCGTCACCTGTCGGCCATGGTGCGTAGCTACCCCTCTGAGTTACTGGAAGACGATACCGTGCGTTTGGTGCCCATGGCCACGCTGGGAACGCCACTACCGGGTGGTGAGCATCATGTGTTCGATGACTGGTTAGCCGAGCGGGAGTGGCCTGCGAGTGCATCATCCGTTACAGCCCTCTTCGGCGAGCTGTGCGACCGATTCTTCGAGATCAATCTACGCCTGTTTCGGTTGGGGATGCTGGCAGAAGTTCATGGTCAGAATGCGGTCATGATCTTTAAATCAGGCCGGTGCCACGGCGTGCTGTTACGCGATCATGACTCGCTGCGTATCTGCGTTGAGCGGCTGGAACAGCATGGGATGCAGGACCCGTGCTACCGCATCAAGCAAGGTCACTCCAATACCCTTTACCACGATAGCCTGGAAGCCCTGCTGTTTTGGCTGCAAACCCTTGCCATTCAAGTCAATCTACGCGCCATCATCGACGCGCTGGTAGGCTACTACGGAGTCTCGGCGCACACTCTATGGGAGACGTTGGCGATACGGTTGAGAGCCCAACTGAATGAGGTTGCTTTTGACCAACACGACCGGGATAGACTGCTAAAGCAGTTGTTCGAACAGGAGCAGTGGCCCTATAAACGCCTGATTTCACCCATCATCGAGCGAGCGGGGGGGCCAGGCAGTATGCCCTTCGGCACCAGCGCAACCTGTAATCCGCTTCGCCAAGTTATCGTTTCGAAGCAGCAACGCCACCAGGAAGCGGTCACGGAGCACTGAGTCAAAAGCCGCCTAGTAGATCCGCTAGGCGGCTATTCCATCAACATGCCGAATTAGCAAAACCAAGCGGGATGGTTTGCTTTCAGCGCTCGCCGCTTCTCGTCCTCCTGCGTCTGCTTTTCCTCTGCAGCGCTCGCTAGCGCCTCTGCGCGGTGAGGAGGCACCACGAAGAGCCCATCGTCATCTCCGATGACCAGATCCCCTGGGGTTATGACACACCCCTCGATTGTGACGGGCGTATTGATTTCACCCTCTAGCGAGAGTGCCCGGGTGGTTAACGGGCTTGTTCCCCGTGCAAAGGTGGGGAGCGGCAGCTGAGAAAGATGGGCCCAGTCGGTGACCGGTCCATTCGTCACCACGCCCGCCAAGCTCTTTTGTAAGGCGGCGTAAGCGCGAAACTCCCCCCAGCAGGCACGTTGAACATCGCTGCCGACGTCGATCACCAGCACGTCGCCTGGGCGTGCCATGATCAGCGCCTCACGGATGATGCTGCCATCCACATGGGGAATGCGTACCGTGAGGGCCGTGCCTAAAAGCCGAACAGGGCGCTTGAGTGGCAGAAGGGTCGCGATGGCTCCGATATCGGTAAAATGTCCGAGTGTCGAGGTGGCAATGTCCTCGAATCGTTGCCGCTGCTGGGGGGTGATGTTTTCTTGACGGGGAAGGACATGGAACATGGGACTCTCTGTGTTTACCTCGAGCGCGCTAATAGCGCGTGCGGTGCAGTAAATAAACGAAGAAGGGCGCGCCGATGCCGGCCACGAAAATGCCTGCGGGCAGGTCTTTGGGAAGAAAAGCGACCCGGCCCAGCAAATCGGCATATAGGACGATCAGTGCCCCGACCAGCGCCGATACAGGAAGGAGGCGTGCCATATGGCGCCCCACGAATTTAGACGCGATATGCGGCGCTATTAAGCCCACGAAACTGATGGCCCCTGCATAGGCCACCGCAGCGCCTGCCAACACCACAGCACAGGCCAGTAGGATGACTCGGCTACGTATCACCGCGACGCCTAGCCCTTGTGCCACCTGATCCCCCAGCGCCATGGCATCTGCATGGCGGGCGAAGGCCAAACATACCGGTGTGGTCACCACCAGCCACGGCAGTAAGCCATAGACGTCCCGCCACTGGGCTGCATACAAACTGCCGGTGAGCCAGACGTAGGCCGACATGGCCGCAGCGTCGCTGCTAATGACGATCAAAAGCGTGGTGCCTGCGCCCATGGCCGCGGCCAAACCAATGCCCACGAGTACCATACGTGACGGGTGCAGCCCATTTTTCCAAGCGAGTGTAAAGACCAGCAAGGTCGATACCAGGGCACCCAACATGGCAAAGAGTGGCAGCCAATGAATGCTAAAGATGCTGCTAAGCAGTGCTAAAAATAGAACCGCCGCAAGGGCGGCACCGCTGGTGATGCCGATGACGTCAGGAGACGCCAGGGGATTACGCACGATACCCTGCAAGAGAGCACCTGCCATCGCCAAGGCGCTACCCACCAACATTGCCAGCACGATTCTCGGTAGGCGTAACTCCCAAACGATAAACGCAATGTCGCTACTTTGCGGCGCTGCTAACGCCTTCACAACGTCCACGAACGCGGTAGGAAAACTCCCCAAGCTCAGCGATACGCCCGCGCTGGCAAACAGAAAAACGGCCAAACCGACGACCGTGAGCAGCGACCGATCGTCATGGCGCTGTTCAGAAGAGATAAAGGAGCTTGAAATATGCGATGTCATTGGGCTGCCATGTTGCGTCGCGCCAGATAAATGAAGAAAGGCGTCCCTAGCAAAGCGGTCATCACGCCTACAGGGATCTCCTGGGGAGCAATTAAAAATCGCGACGCCACATCTGCCAGCAATAGAAGGCTGGCGCCCAGTAGCGCGCAGGCGGGCAACAGCCAGCGATGATCGATACCAAACAGACTCCTCGCCATGTGAGGAACGATCAACCCTACGAACCCGATCATCCCTGACAAGGCCACGGAACTACCCGCCAATACGATCACGACGAGCCCAAGCAGCAGTTTGATCGTGGTGGCCTGTAACCCCAGACCTGTTGCCATGTCATCGCCTAACAAGAGCGCATTGGCATGACGGACCAACAGGGTGCAGAGCAGGAGCGCTGCGCCAAATAGCGGTAATAAAGGAACTACCAGCGCAAGTTCTCGCCCGGATACCGAGCCTGCCAGCCAGTAGAGCACGCTTTCGAAGCTTTGCTGATCGATCACCAGGAGCCCCTGGCTAAAGGCGACGAACATGGCCGTCACGGCCACCCCGGCCAGTACGACGCGCAGCGGCGATAGCTCTCCGCGTCGTCCTCTACTGAGCAGAATGACTAAGAGCGCCGCCACCGATGCACCGAAAAGCGCCGCCCAGACATAGTGGGCAGGCGCTGAAAGCGGCAGTAAAGACACGGCCACCACGACAAAAAACATGGCCCCCGCGTTGATGCCTAGGATGCTAGGTGAGGCCAGCGGGTTGCGTGTGATGGTTTGCATCAGAGCCCCGGCAATGGCGAGGCTCGCACCCACTAACGCTGCGATGATCGCCCGCGGTAGACGCTCGGTGATGAGGATGATGTGTGCGACATTGCCGGGATCATAGTGATGTAAGGTTGACCAGAGCGCGTGCCACGCAATATCGGTCGTTCCTGATAGCGTGCTGGTTAAAAATGCGCTCCAGGTCACCACCACCCCAAACAGCAGCCCGAGACTTTTAGCGAGGTGGCTATCTAGCATCCTGCGTCTCCTGGCGGCTAGCAAGCGCATCACCTTGCTCGAGGCCTTCAAGACCATAGTGGCGATACAGGTCATCGAGCATGGCATTGGCGGCGAGTATACCGCCGCCCATCATCCAGTTGACGGGGTCGACTTCGAATACCCGCTGATGTTCGACGGCCTCTAGCTGCTGCCACAAAGGGTGGGACGACCAGTGCTGGTAGTTATCGAGAATGGCGGGGTCCGGCTCCAGCAGCACGAAAATGACATCGGCATCCAACATAGGGATGTTCTCCGTGCTGGAAAGCTTCATGCCCCACCCGTGCGTGTTCAAGGTGTCGGGTTGTTCGAACCCTAGCTCGTCGAGAATATAGCCTGCAAAGCCGCCCGAGTAGATACGCAGGTGATCACTTTTGAAGCGGATCACCGCGACTTTTTGCGGCCACGCGTCTCCGAGCGCGTCTGCTATCTGTCGGTGAAAGTCGTCGACCCGTGTCGCCCAATCGCGCAGTAACGCATTGGCTGCTTCCTCGCGTCCTGTGGCATCAGCCACCAGGGTCAGCGTCTCTTTGAAGTCATAAACGTTATCGGCCGTGGCAGTGGGGGCAATGGCTGTCAGCAACGGCCGTATTCTCTGATGACGAAAATCCGTGGCCACGATGACATCAGGGTTCAGCCAAGCGATTTTTTCCAAGTTTGGCTGTGTTTCCAGGCCCACGTGCGGCACGTCGTTTAATTCGTCGCGTAGGTAGCGATACATGGGTTTTTCCAACCATGAGTCCACCACGCCAATGGGAGTGATCCCCAAGGCGACGGCGCTGTCGGTGGCTCCTTGGTAAAGCGTTACGACGCGTTCAACGGAGGATGTTTGGCTCCTAAGGGGGTGGGCGGCACAGGTAGCGCCCATCAAGCTCACGACGAAGGCAATGCTCAGCAGCGTTTTGCCCAATGAAGGTCGCCAGGTGATTCGGTGCGTTTGAAAGGGGATCATTTGGCTCTTCCTTGAAGCGACGTTTGCGGCTGGCCGTTTGAGGAGGAAGGTATCGCCATTTTCAACGAGGCACCTGTGCGCCCCAGTACCCACGCCAGAGGGAGACATGCCAGCGCGATACCCGCCAAGACAAAAAAGGCCACATGCAGGGCAGAGGCGCTGGCCTCGGAGTAGGCAATGCCCAGCTCCAGGGAAGCGCGAACACTCATGTCGTAGTAGACCGATAGGGCGACCACCCCGAGTGAGGAGACGAGTCGACGCGCCATGTTGTTCATGGCCGAGGCCTGGGCCACCTGCTGCTCAGGAAGATCTTTCATGCCCACCGTGGTCGCCGGTAAGTAAGCGAACCCCAACCCCATGCCGCGAAGCCCCATCCAGGCTGCGATGATCCAAACGGAGGTCGCCCCGCTCAGCGTGCCGAGGCCTATCAAGCTGATGACCGTGGCAATCAGGCCTAAACCAATACACCATTGAGGGGGTGCCCGGTCGATACAGCGGCCTGCAATGGGTGAACAGGCAGCGGCAGCCAGCGCAGTGGCGAGAAACACGAGGCCTGTCGTCAGCGGGCTAAAGCCCAGCGTGTTCTGCATCCACAGAGGGATTAACAAGATGCATCCAAACAGGATGATCGATTGCAAACAGGCGAGCAGCACGCTGTAGCGAAAGCGAGGGTGGTGAAACAGTGACAGGTCGAGTAGCGGCTGAGCCTGCTGTCGCTCGACGCGTATGAACAGCGTTAACGCGATGGCACCTAGCAGGAGCGGTACGAGAGTAGCGGGACGCAACAGGTCTGATAACGTTTCAACGCCGTTGAGAGACAGCAGTACGCCCCCGATACCCAGCGTGATGAGACAAAAGCCCGGTAAGTCAAACTGGCGCCGAGGCGGCCGCGAGTCGGCGGATAAATAACGATAGCCGCATATCAGCCCTAGGATCGCGAAGGGCATATTCATCAAAAACAGGGCGCGCCAGTGGCTGATTTCCAGCAGTAGCCCTCCCACCGTCGGTCCGATGGCGGGCGCCATCATCACGGCAAAGCCCCACACACCGCTGGCCCGTCCCCGCTGTTCGCGCGGGTAGGCGGAGAAAATCAACGACAGAGACAGCGGAATCATCAAGCCAGCGGCGATTCCTTGCACGCCTCGGGCTACGATGATGCCATTGAGATGTGGCGCTAAGGCACCCAGCCCCGAGCCGGCCAAAAAACCGCACAGGCCCACGAGGTAAACCGTTTTCCGCCCCCACCTGCCCGCTAAATAGCCCGTTAGCGGCATTGTCATCGCCATGGCAATCATAAAGATGGTCACCACCCAGCTGACCTGGGTGGCGCTAGCGTTAAACGTCACCATGAGGTCAGCGACGGCTAGGTTAAGAGCGCTGTTATTGAGGCTGACGGTAAAGGTGCCCAGTAGCACGCTGATCAGCACTTTTTTGCCGTTGGAGGTCGCGTTCAGCATGAGACCCGCTTTCTGAGATGTCATGGGGATATGGCAAAGCAGACGTGCTGCTATGACGTCTTAGCCAGAGGGGGATGATGCCATGTTAAAGGCATTTAATGCAAATAGTTATCAGTTGTGATTGGGAGAGGGGTGCGTCAGTCGCCGCGCTCTCAAAGGAGAGCAGCCGCTACCTCTACTGCACCAAACATCGCCACCCCGGCCGCCACCGGCCAGCCCAGTGAGCGCAGGCGTCGCCACACCAATAGCGTGACGCCAAGGCCTATCGCTGTGGCGAGCCAAGAGATGGCGTTGGGGTTGACCGGTACGATCGAGACGCCCAACACGGCGGCAATCATCATCGGGCCCAGAATCACCAGCCATTGGGGCATGGCGTTCATGCCCGCTGCGCTACCAAGACGGCGCTGCATCCATAAAAAGGGCACCACTCGCATCAGCAACGTGCCGAGTGCGCAGATAATGACGGCGATCCACATGGCGCTGCTCATGGGCGGCTCCTCCGTGGTTGGAACGTGACCGTATAGAAGCACAGCGCGCCGCAGGCGGCGGCCAGCGGAATCGCGACATTGCTCCACCCGGCCAAGTTCAAGGCCAGCGCGGCAAAGATGGTACACAGCATGGCGGCGGCCCAGCGCTTGTCGGTAAAGCGCGGTGCCACCATGGTAAGAAATAGGGCTGGAAGGGCGAAGGGCATGATCTCCCCCAGCAGCGGCCAGCGGGCGGTGACCGCCTCGCCGCCGGACGCGCCGACGATGGTACCGATGATCCACACCGCCCACGCCAGCAGCGAGGCACCCACGAACCAACTGAACCGCTTGACTTCCGGTAGCTGGGGTAGCCGTGTGAGTGCCAAAGCAAAGACTTGGTCGGTCAGGCCGTGCATCAACCAAGGCCAGTGGCGGCTGCGGGGCAGCATCGCGGCCAAATTGGGGCCGTACACCACGTGGCGCACGTTGATGAGCAGCGTCATGATGACCACCAGCCACAGCGGTGCGCCCGCGGCAATCATGCCCACGAACAGAAACTGAGATGCGCCCGCGTAGATCAGTGCTGAAATGGCGGCGGCTTCCCAGGTGGTGAAACCGGCCTGCGTCGCGACCAAACCAAATGAGAGCGCGACTGGAATATAGCCGCCTAGTAGCGGAATGGCTTCACGCACACCCTGTAAGGCAGAGCGCAGCGATGAGTGCTGGGCGTTAACGGTGTGATCGGCTGGCTGGCTCATGAGCGGGTGCCCTCTAGCCCGTAGGTGACGGTGAGCAGCAGAGTGGCTTCTGCCGCCTGAGTGCGGTAAAGGTGTGGCTGATCGGCGGGGAAAGTGACGCTATCGCCGGGAGCGAGCGAGAGCGTTGCGCCTTCTGGTCCGGCTTCCAAATAGCCGCTGATCAGCGTCAGCGTCTCTTGTGTGCCCGGTGTGTGGGCCTCGGCGTGGCGCAGGGTGTGGGGCGCGCAGCGCATCCAGTAGGCATCTACCTGTGGTGCGCCTTTACCTTGGTCGATCAACTGTACCTGCACGCCATCCTCGCCGAGGGGCACGCTAATCGGTGCAACTAGGGTGCCAAACGGAACGTTGAGTTGGACGGCCAGCCGCCAGATCGTGTCGAGCGTCGGGTTGCCATTGCCTTGCTCTAAGCGGCATAGGTTGGATTTCGCGATGCCCGCCGCGTTGGCAAGTTGCGAGAGCGATAAATCCTGCGCTTTACGAAGCGCTTGGAGGTGTTGGCCTAGCGTAACAAGAGAGTGCTCGTCCATGGACGTCCTCGCTGTTCCTTTTATAGAACGTTCTATATAAGGAACAGCGATCTGTCAATCGACGAGCCACAAAGGAGCGCTAATCAGGCTTACGCGCGCGACAGGCGGCGGCGGTAAACAGCACATCGGTGGAGGAGTTGAGCGCCGTTTCGGTAGAGTCTTGCACCACGCTAATCACAAAGCCAATGGCGACGGCCTGCATGGCCACTTCGGTCGGAATGCCGAACAGGCTGGCGGCCATGGGAATCAGCATCAACGAACCGCCCGCCACGCCAGACACACCGCAGGCCGCCAGCGCCGATACGATGCAGAGCAGCAGCGCGGTGGGGAAATCCACGCTAATTCCCAGGGTGTGCGTAGTCGCCAGCGTAATCACGGTAATGGTGATCGCCGCGCCGCACATATTAATGGTGGCACCTAATGGAATAGAGATCGCGTAGGTGTCGGCATCCAGGTCCAAGCGGCGGCAAAGTTCCAGGTTGACCGGAATGTTGGCCGCCGAGCTGCGAGTGAAAAACGCCGTAATGGCGCTGCCCCGCAGGCAGGCAAACACCAGCGGGTAAGGATTTTGGCGGGTGGCCAGATAGACCAGCAGCGGGTTGCTCACCAGTGCCACGAACAGCATACAGCCAACGATCACCCCCAATAGCTGGGCGTAGTTCAGCAGAGCCTGAACGCCAGACTCCGCCAGCGTACCGGCCACTAAGCCGAAAATACCCAGTGGGGCTAAGCGAATTACCAGCGTGACAATACGCGTAATGGCGGCGGATAAATCGCTCAGCGCTTGGCGAGTCGTGTCGCTGGCCTGGCGAAGTGTCAACCCCAAACCAATGGCCCAAGCCAGAATGGCGATGAAATTGGCGTCCATCAGAGCCGTCACAGGGTTCGCCACCGCGTTGAGTAGTAAGTCACTCAGCACGGTAAAAATATCGCTCGGCGGGTTGCCGTCGACTTGTCCCGCATCCAAGGCCAGCTCCGTGGGAAGTGCGAAGCTTGCGGCTACGGCAATCAACGCGGCAATCAGCGTACCTGCGACGTAGAGTAAGAGCACCGAGCGAATATGGGTCGGCTGGCCCGCCTGATGGGCGGCAATGGCCGCCGCCACCAGCACGAAGACCAAAATAGGCGCCACGGCCTGCAGCGCGGCAATGAAAAGCTGCCCGAGAAGCGCTACATCGCTGGCTATGTCGGGTACGAGTAGGGCCAACAGCACCCCAGCGACAATACCGATGACGATTTGAGGAATAAGCCCCAGCCGTAACAAGGGTCGAAAAACGGTGGTAGCGGTGGCAATCATTGCGTGACTCTCAGGTAGTAAAAGGGGGGGAAGCGATGCGGCAGTAAGCGCCACCGCGCCTGAAAGGGGCAGCATTCTATCAGTTGAGGGCTTCTCTGGGGTGGGTGTGCCAAAAATCGGCACCCGCTGTCACAGAGATGAGCGCCAGACTATACTTCGCTTGCTGCGGGGCATCATCGCAGCGTGGCTTTAGTGCTACTTCCCGCCTATCCCAAAAGAAGAAGAAGGAACGTTTCATGCGTATGAAAGTGTTGTTCGCTGCACTGCTGATGCTGTGCAGCTCGTCGCTCGTCATGGCGGCCGACTACTACGTCGATATCACCAACCGTACTGGCTACACCATTTACTATATGTACGTGAGCCCGGCGGATTCGAAAAGTTGGGAGGAGGACGTGCTGGGCAGCGACGTGTTGATGAATGGGGATACCCAGCGCGTGACGCTAACGGGGTATAAAAGTCCCTTATTCGATATTCGCTTGGTCGACGAGGACGATGACAGCTATACCTTCTGGAACGTCGATGTTTCTACCCAAGATATCGTGGTGACGCTAGAGCATTTAGACTAATCATAAAAACGGCCTGCCACTCGAAGAGCGTCAGGCCGTTCGCATCGCTCGTTAGGGACGAGCGTTCAAAAACTTCAAGCAGCGGCGCTGGCTTGTGCCACGGAGGCGCGGTTGGCTGCGGACAAGGCGTTAGCCGTTTGATCGACGCTGAAACGTGCCATGTCGGCATAAGCCTGTTCGGTAAGGGCGAGCACATCGGGAGAAGTACCCCATTTCAACAACATGTCATCAATATGGCGCTCAGCCGCCTCAAACTGGCCACAATGGCTCAGCAGTTTGGCAATGGTGTAGTCACACTGCGGTGTGTCGAACATCTCTTCCTTGATTTCTTGAATGGCCAGTTCAAGGCCCGCCTGCGAGATATCGACCAGAGAATGGGTATGCATGCCACGACTCCTTGTGAATGCCATTGGCTGCTCGAAATAGCAGCGTAAGTGTCGAAACGCTATTTGTACGCGTCTTGTACTCTTCGAGGGTAATACAGAGATTGGTGAGAATCAATCACCGTTTTCGACTGTCTGCAAAAATTCACATGGATCAAAAGCCTTAAAAAATCCCCACATTTTGTGTGGGGATTTTCGCTGTGATGGAGCGCTCAGTGTCTATCATTAGAGCGTCATAGTGGCTAGCAAAGTGACCAAACAGCCTGTGAAGAATGACACGGTGGCAACGGTCACTATGTCAGGTTGTTTTGCTTTTGCACGACTATGCTTTTGTTCCATAAGAAATTTCTCAAGATGCTCTCGGCTGCCAGGCTGGGTGCCCTGGTAGATGTGTTGACGGATCATGCAACCTCCCAAACGGTCGGTAATGTGGTCGATCCCCCCTCAGAGAGTACAGCTGCGCCAAGTTTCATGCCCTGACGAGCGCGATGAACTCATACCCACAGCATAGACCAGCGGCACCGAAAAGGAGTTCATAAAAGCTATACAAAATGTTAACGATGATGACATGATCGGGTCATGAACGCAGTGTCCAGTAGCCACCCCAGAGCCGCGTGATGGTGGTGATCAAGCACGCAGTGGCGAACAGGCAAGCCAACAAGGGAAACGCCGTGGGGAACAAACAGAACAACACGAACGCCGCGACCGTTTCGGTGCCCTCGGACAAGCCTTCTAAATAGTAAAAGGCTTTTTTAGGAAAGTTAGGCCGTTCTATCTGCCGGGCCTTGGCGGCGATGGCGAAGGCCAAAAATGATGTGCCGGTGCCAATGAACGCAAAGAGCAGCAGTGCAGCAGGCAGTGCATTCTGCGCAGGGTCGGCCAGCGCAAAGCCGAGCACTACCGACGCATAAAAGACAAAATCAAGCCCAATGTCTAGAAAGCCGCCCGCGTCGCTTTGCTGATTATTCAGCCGGGCCAAGGCACCATCTACCCCATCTCCCACACGATTGAGCACGATTGCAGCCAACGCCCACCCGTACTGTTCGATTGCCAGTAGCGGCAAGGCGCTGAGCCCCACGATGAAGGCCGCTAGCGTGACTTGATCAGCGGTAATTTTTTGACGATGCAGGATGTCAGCAAGCGTGAGAAGCGGTCGCTGGGTCAGCGGCATGGTAAAGCGGTCTAACACGATGATATCTCCGTAAAAGGGGACTGGGTTTAATGTTAGTAGTGGCTAATAATTAAGACTAAAGTGTTTAGACTTTGGTTGTAATAACGGCCAATTCGCTGGACTAAAGGCTTATTGCAGTGAATAAAGGGCACCACAAACGCCAGCGGCGCTGGTAAAAATGCCGTAGGGCCTGCCCCGTGTTGAGCCCTTTCGTTCACCCTGACTGCGAGCGGTACGTTAATAATGCGCAGAACTGCTACGATGACGCTGTGGGATCAGCTTTGGCACTCCCACGATCAAGTCAAAAACCTTCTGATGTGTGCGTTGCCTACCTCAAGTACCGGTGCCTCCTCATCCCGGAGTGATGCCAATGGTACACAAGGCAGCAGCGGCCACTCACCCCGTCCTCCTGCGTATAACCGAGCGCAGAAAATCGGCTTGGTGCTGGGGCCATTGCTGTTTGCAATGGTGGTGATGTTTTTCCACCCGGCTGATCTTAGCTTCGAAGGCCGGATGGTGCTGGCCACTACCTTATGGGTAGCGGTGTGGTGGATTACCGAAGCCATCCCGATTCCTGTCACTTCTCTGCTGCCGATTATTCTCCTACCCATTACCGGGGCGTTGGAGAGCAACGCCGTTACGGCGGCCTACGGCAACCCGATTATTTTCCTGTTCCTGGGCGGCTTTATGATCGCCCTGGCGATGGAGAAGTGGGATCTACATAAACGCATTGCGCTGTCGATCATCTCCGTGCTCGGTACTAGCATCAATAGCATCGTGTTTGGTTTCATGGCGGCGACGGGCTTCTTGTCCATGTGGGTGTCCAACACCGCTGCTGTGATGATGATGCTGCCCATTGGCACTGCGATTGTCTATCAAGTCACCCAGGAACTGAATAAAACCGAAGGTGACCACAGCGACGAAATCGATAAATTCAGCAAGGCGCTCATTTTCGGCGTGGGCTATGGTGGCACCATTGGTGGTTTAGGCACGCTGATCGGCACGCCGCCGAACATTATCCTGGCGGCGATCGTGAACGAGCTGTTCGGTGTCGAGATTTCGTTCGCGGGCTGGCTGATGTTTGCCTTCCCGGTGGTAATGACGCTGCTGGTGATTGGCTGGGTGATGCTGACGCGCTTCATTTATCCGATCAAGCTCGCCAAATTGCCGGGCGGCCGGGCGCTGATTCGAAAAGAGAAAGAAGCGCTGGGTAGGATCACCTTCGAAGAGAAGGCGGTGCTCGGTGTGTTCCTGTTTGCCGCGTTCTTCTGGATTACCCGCTCGTTTCTTTGGCAGGGACAGATCCTCAATATTCCAGGCATTAACGACACCATGATTGCGATCACTGCTGCCGTGGCGCTGTTTCTGATTCCTTCGCCCAATAAAGGTGGCTGCCTGTTGGGGTGGGACGTAGCCAAAGACGTGCCGTGGGGCATTTTGCTGCTGTTCGGCGGCGGCTTGGCGATTGCCGCAGGTTTTGGCTCATCGGGTCTGGCTTCATGGATTGGCGGCCAAATGAGCGTGCTAGAAGGCGTCAACTTCCTGCTGGTCATTTTGCTGGCGACAGGCATGGTGCTATTTTTGACCGAGATCACCTCCAACACGGCCACAGCGACGATGATTTTGCCGGTGCTAGCCTCATTGGCGCTGGCGCTCGATATTCATCCGTTCGTGCTGATGGTGCCAGCGGCCATGGCGGCCAACTGTGCCTTCATGCTACCGGTAGGCACCCCGCCCAATGCGATCATCTTCGCCACGGGTAAAATCAAAATCATCGAGATGGTGCGCAACGGTTTCTGGCTCAACATCATTGCGATGCTGTTGATCGTGGCCGCGGTCTACTTCCTGCTGCCGATGTTGTGGGGCGTGGATCTCACCACCTACCCGGATGCGTTTAGAGATTAATCTAGGTTAATTTTATGTCACTAACACAAAGCCCTCATCCTTGCGATGGGGGCTTTGTATATGCGGGTTACGGCGCGAAAGATGACGTTAAGACGACGAGGAGGGTTTTCGACAAACCAGAGTGATTATCTATAGTGGCTTTAGTAACCCCACCTGCACGGATGCATCCTTCAAGGAGACCCGCAATGGAACTGCTGAGACAAGTTCGCGATTATTTACAAGACTATTCACTTAAGCTCGCTACTGCCGAATCCTGTACGGCAGGACTGATTGCCTCGGAACTGGCGCGGGTGCCAGGCAGTGGCCAATCGATGGATTGCGGCCTTGCCGTGTACTCGCCAGAGGCTAAGCAGCGTTATCTTTCGGTAAGCGCTCAAACCCTTGAGCGTTGTGGGTTGACCAGCGAGGCGACATCCAAAGAAATGGCCTTGGGGGCACTCACTAACAATGATGCCAACGTTGCGATAGCCAATACCGGTATCGCTGGACCAGAGCCCCACGATGGCATTCCCGTAGGAACGGTATGCTTTGCTTGGGCGTTTCGGTACGAGCAGCAGATTTATCTCATCGCAGAGACACGGCATTTTTCAGGTGACCGTAACGAAGTGCGTTTAGCGGCGGCCCACTACGCTTTGAAGCGCTTAATGACTCACCACGCTGCAGTGGTAGAGGGAGAGGTCAGCGCCGTCGCTCATCAAGCCCATCAAGCCCATATTCAAACCGCGTTGCGGGTCGTGCCCGCCATCGATCCGCAGCAAGAAGTCGAGCGCCGTGTGATGTTTCTCTATCGCCAACTCCTAAACTCTGGGCAAAAGAGCTTGGTGTTGGGTATCAGTGGCGGGGTCGACTCCACCGTAGCAGGGCGCTTGGCGCAGTTGGCGGTAGAAAAAGCTCGCCAAGAGGGTGTGTCAGCCCACTTCTATGCGATGCGTTTACCCTACGATACTCAGCACGATGAAGCAGACGCCCAGCAGGCGTTGGCATTCATCAAACCCGATAGTGTGCTGAGTGTGAATATCCAGGCCGCGAGCGATGCAATGTTGGCTTCGCTTGAAGCAGGTGGGCTGGGCTTTACCGATGCGCAGCAACGCGATTTTGTCCTGGGCAATATCAAAGCGCGTCAACGTATGGTGGCTCAATATGCTGTCGCAGGGGCTAACGCGGGGCTGGTCGTGGGAACCGATCAGGCGGCGGAGGCGCTCATGGGCTTTTTTACCAAATATGGCGATGGGGCCTGCGATATCGCTCCGTTAACCGGTCTGACTAAAGCCCAGGTACGCCAATTAGGTGCGGTGCTAGGCGCGCCCGAAGCGCTGGTAGAGAAGCAGCCTACGGCTGATCTAGAGACTCTGAAACCCCAGCTAGCCGATGAGGAGGCACTTGGCGTTAGCTACGCAGATATCGATGCTTTCTTGACGGGTAAACAGGTAAGCGAGGAAGCGCGTGCCACGATGATACAAACGTATCAGCGCTCAGCGCATAAACGGCACCTGCCCATCACCCCCTGAGCGCTAGCGTCGCGGTGTGAGGTTGTTATGATGCAGCTAACGTTTCTGTATCGAGTGCGTCATGCGATTACTTCACACCGCCGATTGGCATTTGGGGCGGCTATTCCATAACCTCTCCTTGCTGGAAGACCAGCGCCATGTGTTGCAGCAGCTGCTGGCGATCATCGACCGCGAGCAGGTGGATGCCGTGCTGGTCGCAGGCGATATTTACGACCGCTCGGTGCCACCCGCTGCGGCGGTCAAGCTGCTGGATGAGATATTGGTCGAGCTGTGCGAGAAGCGCAGCCTGCCGGTCATCATGATTTCCGGTAACCACGACGGTGCCGAGCGCTTGGGATTTGGCGCCCGCCATTTGCGTCAGGCCGGGCTGCATATCCTCACCGACCTGGCCACCTGCGATCAGCCGGTCACGCTAACGATGGGCGGTGGCACGTTGGATGTGTTCGGCATCCCCTACGCCGATCCAGAGTATGTGCGCAGCGCGTTTGGCGTGGACGTGCGCGACTTCGACGGCGCCCACCGCTACCTGCTGGAGCGCATTGAGGCGCAGCGCCAGCCAGGCCGCCCGACGATGCTCATGAGCCACTGCTTTGTCGATGGCGGCACCGCCAGCGACTCCGAGCGCCCACTCACCCTGGGCGGGGCGGAGAGCGTGGCTTGGGAGCCCATGCAGCGTTTCGACTACGTGGCGCTTGGCCATCTTCACGGCCCGCAAACTCGCGGTGGCGAGCACATTCGCTATAGCGGCTCGCTGCTGAAGTACAGCTTTTCCGAAGCCACTCAGCGTAAAGGCGTCACCCTCGTCGAGGTGGGCAGCGAAGGTGTCACCCAGATCGAGCATCATCCGCTGCTACCCCGTCGTGACGTACGCGTACTGGAAGGCGAGCTGACGCAGCTGCTGGCCCAAGGCGCCAGCGATCCCCACGCCGATGACTACTTGCTGGTGCGCCTCACCGACCGCCATGCCATTCTCGACCCCATGGGCAAACTGCGGGAGGTCTACCCCAACGTGCTGCACCTGGAGAAGCCCGGCATGCTGGAAGCAAAAGGGCGCCAGCAGCTAGACCGCGAGCGGCTTCAGTTCAGCGCGCTGGATATGTTCAGCGACTTTTTCACCCAAGCCAGCGGTGAGCCGATGAGCGACGAGCAGGCCCGCGCCATGAGCGAGCTGATCACCACCCTCAGCCGTGAGCAGGAGGGCCAAGCATGACGCCGTTGACCCTCACCATGCAGGCCTTTGGCCCCTTTGCGAGTACTGAGGCCATCGACTTCACCGCGCTGGGTAGAAGCCCGCTGTTTCTGATCAACGGCCCCACCGGGGCGGGTAAAAGCTCGATCCTCGATGCGATGTGTTTTGCCTTGTACGGCCAAACCACCGGCAACGAGCGCGACGCTGGCCAAATGCGCTGCGACCAAGCGCCCGTGACCCTGCTGACCGAAGTGACGCTGACGTTCCGTCTACGAGATGCCACTTATCGGGTGCGCCGAGTGCCGCAGCAGGAGCGCCCCAAAGCCAGCGGCGAAGGCACGACCACGCAAGCGGCGGAAGCTCAATTATGGCGAGTTACTCCCAAGGGCGAGGAGGACGAATGCCTGGTGGCACGAAAGGTCACCGATGCCAATGCCCAGTTGCAGCAGTTGCTGGGCTTGGATGCGCGTCAGTTTCGCCAAGTCATGGTGCTTCCCCAGGGTAAATTTCGCGAGCTGCTGCTGGCGGACTCGAAAGAGCGCGAAGAGATTTTTGCCCAGCTGTTTCAAACCGAGTTTTTTCAGCGTATCGAGCAGCGCCTGCTGGATCAGGCCAAGCAGATCGTCCGTGAGGTGAACGACCACCGCCAGCGGGTGCAGGGCATCCTGTCGGCCAGCGATGTCGAGAGCGAGGCTGCGCTGCAGGAAGCGCTCGCCGCACTCGACCCGGATCATCACTCCGTCAAACAGGCGCTGGCGGCCGCCACCGAGCAGCGCGAGCAGGCCGTGGCGGCCGCCCAGGCGGGCACGGCGCTGGCCCGCCAGTTCGCGCAGCACGCCGCGCTGGTCAAGGCAAAAGCGACCCTATTGGAGCAGCAGCCCGCGATTCAGCACGCCCAAGCGCAGCTTTACCGGCACGACCAAACCCAAACGCTCGCCACGCCGTTTTACGCGCTGCAAAGCGCCGAGAAAAACGCCGCTGCCGCCGAGAGCGAATGCCAGACCGCCGAGCAGGCCATGGCCCCTCGACAGGCTGCCCACCAGCAGGCCCATACGGCGCTGGAGAAGGCCAATGCCCAGTATGAACGGGTGCCCGCGCTGCAGCGTCAAGCGTATGAGTGGGAGCAATCCCTCGCTACGTGTCAGGAGCTGGCCACGCTGGAAGGGCAGCGCGCCGCCCTTGCTCGACAGGTCGCCCAAGCGCTCGAGGCGTTAGAACAGACGCAGCAAGAGGCCACCCGCCAAGAGCAATACGCCATCGAGCAAGAGATGCGCTGGCACCAGGGCCAGGCGGCGCTGCTGGCCCAGCGGTTGGACAGCGGCCAGCCCTGCCCGGTGTGCGGTAGCCGTGAACATCCGGCTCCCGCCACTCCCTCCCAAGCGCTGGTGACGCAAGCGGAGATGAAGCAGGCGCGAAGTGCCTACGAGCACGCTCGCCAGGCCTGGGTGAGTGCCCAGCAGCATGCCCAGGGCTTGGAGCAGCAGTCTCACCACCTCGACGAACGTTGCCAACGGCTTCGCGAGCAGTTGGGCGATAGCGTGTCGCTGGAGAGCGTGAACGCGTCGTTAGCCTCTGTGAACCGCGAGATCGACACCTGCGAACGGACCTGGAAAACGGCCCAGGCCCAGGCCCAAACGGCTCATACGGCGCTCACTCAAGCACAAACCACGCTAACCGAGGCCACCCAGCGCCAAACCGAGGCGCAGCAAACGTTAGGCACCGCTCGAACCGAGTGGCAAGCAGCGCTGCAGGCCAGCCCCTTCAGCGATGAGGCGGCGTTTACCGCTGCCCGCCTAGAGGCGTCGGAACAGCAGCGCCTGAGTGAAAGCGTCGCGCGCTTTCAGCGGGAGCTCGCCAAACTGGAGGGGCAGCTCGAGGCCAGCGAGCCGCTGCTCGAGGGCAAAACACCCCCCGACGTTGCTGCCTTGGAGACCTACGCCGAAGCGGCCAAGTCTCACGAAGCGGCGTGCCGCCAAACGTAT